>FWPV01001568.1_pt1 | contig 62619 bp, 55 predicted proteins | sample 2228371 | NCBI WGS metagenome assembly FWPV01 (sample SAMEA103939776, study PRJEB20133) | metagenome
GGCCGCATGGGAGGGACCCATCTCCTTTGCCTTCTGTACCTCTGTAGCGACCCATTGCATGGGTACCGCTGGATTCCGGTTCCGTGCCGTTAGGCCCAGTTTCAATTGGCCCCCCGCCCCCCCACCCCTGAGCGGGTCTCACCACTCATCGTGCGTGACAGGCGACCCCGGTGCAAAGCCCCCCCGAGCAACGCCCGGCTAGGGGAAAACCCTCACCACCTGACCACCCTTGTTCTGCTAAGCCTGTCGTGCCATGCGAGGCCCTGGCGATCGAAGAAGGCCCACAAGAAACCGGCCCCAAAGGGCAAGACGGACACGACGGCCCACGCAGCCCGTCTCAAGGCACCGGTCAATCCGGCCGGACCTCCGTCCGAGCGCATCACCCAAAGCCCCCAGATCGCCTCCCCGCATGTCCTTCCGCAGGCACTCCACAGGAGAACGAAATAGCCGCCCCACGCCAGCCCCGTGGCGGCGACCCAAAGGAGGGACACGCCCAGGAACTCCTTGGGGTGAACCATGGCAAACAGCAACAGGTTGGACGATCCCCTGGCCTTGGTGAGCATGGCCCATTCAGCCACAGCCAGGACCCCGCTCGCCACCAGCAGGAGGGACAGATCCACTGCCAAGCCCAAGGCCCTTTGGGCACGCCCCGCAGGTCGGGGAAGGGGCCACGGATGCATCTCCTCTAACCCCACCGCACTGGTCAAAAGGGATCCCACGTCTTGCCCTTGCATGGTCGGCAATGAGAGGGGATCACCCAAGATCCCCGAACAGGTACTGGAGTATGGCCACGGCCATTGGCCCTGCGGTCTCGGTCCTCAGTATCCTCGGGCCCATCCTGACCGCCACAAACCCTGCCGCCTCGAGCCGTCTGACCTCTATTTCTTCCAGCCCGCCTTCCGGCCCAACCACTAGCGAGACCCGCATGGGAGGAGGTCTTCCTCGCCCCAAGGCGTCCCTCAGCCTCTCGGTCCCCTCACCCTCCCAGAGGACCAGCTTCAAACCCTCGCTATCGGCAGCGTTCCGACAAAGCTCCTCCAGGTCCCAGGGCCCTCCCAGGGACGGGATCCAGGCCCGGCCGCATTGTCGCGCCGCCTCCTGGATGATACGCCTCCAGCGCCTCATACGGCCGTCCGAGCCCTCGGGACCCCACTGCGGCACACACCTCCGGGTCTGGAGCACCGTCATCTCCTGGACCCCGAGTTCCGTGGCCTTTTGAACCACCCACTCCATCTTGTCCGCCTTGGAAAGGGCCTGGATGAGATGGATCCATAGGGGGGACTCCCTGTCGACGTCCCAGACCCTGGTGACCCTGAGGATTGCCCTGTCAAGGGAGCTCTCCACGACCTCTGCCTCCCCTTCCATTCCACCTGCCTGAACCACCGTGACGAGGTCGCCCGGCCTGAGGCGCAAGACCTTCTTTATGCGCCGCACCTCTCCCCCGTGCAGCTCGACCAGGGAGCCCGCCCCCAACGGTCCGTCAGTCCAGACCCTGTGCCTCCTCATATCCTCCGCCTCAGGAGCATGGCGCACCACTCACCTTCTTCCCGCTCCCCGACAGGGTCGAACCCGGCGTCCTCATACAGATCGAGGAGAATCCCCTTCTCCCCCAATAGGAGCCCGGATACCACCAGAAGACCGGAGGGCTCCATGCACTGAGGCCATACATTGGCCATCTTTGCCAACTCCGGTCCTGTGAGATTGGCCACTGCCAGGGAAAAGCCCTTCCCTCCCAGCGTCTCCAAGGAACCCTCCAGGACCTTGACCTTGTCCCCCACACCGTTGACAAGAACGTTGTCCCTGGCCACTTCAATGGCCACTGGATCCGTGTCCAGGGCCCAGACCTCTTCCATCCCGAGTCTCGCCATGGCGATGGCCAGGATCCCGGTGCCGGTGCCCAGGTCGAGGCCGCGTGAAGGCCTGGGGCCTAAGGAGAAGGCCCCGTCGTCTCCCAGCACATCGTCGATCCACCCGAGGCACATGCGAGTGGTCTCGTGGAGTCCTGTGCCGAAGGCCTGGCCAGGGTCTATCTCGATGACGACAGCCCCGTCCAACCCGATGCCCTCTTCCCAGGACGGCCTCACGGCCAAACGTCGGCTCACTCGCCCGCCGCGGAAGTGAGCCTTCCATGCATCCCTCCAATCTTCGGCCAGGACCTCCTCCACGTCCCATCTCCATTGGACCCTCACCCCGTTCACCCGCCCGACGCCTTCCAAATAGACCTCCAGGGATGAAACGAGGGATGCCACCCGATCTTCATGGGGGAGGTAAACGATGAGGGTGCAGGAACCCTCGCCTTCCCTGACCTCTGCACCGTTGGTCCCCTGTTCCGCCAGAAAGAGGACGAGGGGGTCCTGCATCCAATCCGGGATGATCAGGCTCAAACGCCACCAACGCACGCGCGTGTCGCGCATACCGGTTCCGCCTTCTCCCATCTGATCGACATACCAGCAAGAGCGCCGCTCTCACTGGCCTTGCCCAGGGAATGGTCTTGGCCGACTACACCGCGACCGGGAGTTTCACCTTGAAGGTGCTCCCCTCCCCAGGACGGTTGACCAGCTCGATCCTTCCGCCATGGGCCTCCACGATGCGCCGAGTGATGGCGAGGCCAAGACCCGTGCCCTTTTCTTTTGTCGTGAAAAACGGATTGAAGACGTTGTGAATGAGATCGCCCGGGATGCCCTTGCCCGTGTCAACGACCTCGGCGACCGCCCACAACCCGTCCTCCTCTGAGGACAGGTAGGTTCTCACTGTGAGGATCCCGCGACCCTCCATGGCCTCCAGGGAGTTCTGTACCAGGTTTATGAAGACCTGCTTGAGCTGTCCCCTGTCGCAATGCACGGCCGGAAGCCCTTTGGTCGATTCCCTTCGAACCTCCAAGCGCCTCTGGTCCGTCCCTCCGAGGGCTGCCTGAAGGCTTTCCTCCACTATCAAGTTGATATCCTCTTGCTTCCATTGCGCCGGAGTGGCCTTGGAAAAGGCCAGGACGCGGTTGAGGATGTTCTCCAGCCGCTCGACCTCCTGATAGATGATCTGGGAGTAGGCATCCCGGTGCTTCTTTTGAAGCAGCCTCGCGTACCCACCTATGGAGACCAAGGGGTTTCGGATCTCGTGTGCCACGCTGGCTGAGAACTCCCCAAGGGCGGCCAGGCGCTCGGACTGTATGAGCCTCTGCTGGACGGCCTGCAGCTCCTTGTGGGCGTTTCTCAGACCCTCGTACAAGAGGGCGTTTTGGATGGCCAGGCCTGCCTGTGAGGCGAAGGCGGTCAGAAACCTGAGGTCCCGCTCACCGATGGGACGCCCGGAGTAGATGTTGTCCACCAGGATCACCCCGAGGGGCTCCCCCCTGGCCAAGATGGGGGCACATGCGAACTCACCCCCGACCTCCAGGGGACCCAACATCTCACTGCCATACAGACCATGGCCAGGCGGCATGGAGAAGGCCCTCTTCTCCCTCAAGCAGCGGATCAGAACGCACCTTTCATCGTCCAGTGAGACCCGGATACCTCGGGCCACTCGGTTGATCAGCCCCTCTTCTCCGGCCCACCTGTCCTGCTCCAGGGCCCAGTCCAGCCACTCGGAAAGGCCCCACCGGTGTCTCTGGATCTCGGACCAGACACGTCCTGCCTCATCGGCGCTCCCCGGTCCTGCTCCAACCCGACCCTCCAGCACACCGTCTCCTCGGTTCACGAGGAAGAGCATGGCCCTGTTGAAGCCGAGCCCGTCCCCCATGGTGACACCCATGAGGATGACCCTCAAGACCAGGTCTATCTCGACGGTCTTCATCATCGCGGCGCTGGTGGCATGAAGGATGGAGAGTTCGTGCACCATGGCCTCCTTCTCTGCCACGAGTTCCTCGATCTTGCGGTGATGCATGGCCCTCACCAGGGCGCTAGCTATAAAACCTGCCATGGTCTGAAGGAGCTCGGTGTCCCCCTCGCCGAACCCAACTTCCCCACCAGGGGTCGACGTCTCCTTGTCGTAAACACTCAGGACCCCCACGGTCTTCCCTTCGTGCTCCAATGGGACGCACACGCACGAGGAGATCCCGTACCTCATCTCTTCCCGGCAGACCAGGTCGTTTCTGCTGTCCCTCATGAGGTAGGGTGCCCCAGAGCGCACCACCACGCACTCGCTGTCCTCCCCGGGTCTGAATTCCATGTGCTGGGTCAGCCCCTTGCCATAGGAAGAGGTCAGCCGATAGAAGCCGGTGTCTTCATCCAGGACCCTCAGGACCCCCCCCTTCGCGTCCATCACCTGGACGGCGGTCCTGAGTATCATGTCCGTCAGCGGCCCGAGTTCCAAGGTGCTCCCCGCGGCCCGGCTGATCTCGCTCAGGGCGGCCAACTCCCTCTCCCTCGCCTGAGAAGTCTTCTGGAAGCCGGCGGCCGTGACCACCCAGGCCAATTCCCTTCCCAGCAGCGAGAAGGCCTCTCTCTCCTCCTGCCCTATCGGCCTGTGCTCACGATGGAGGAATAGCAATACGCCCGTGACGTTTCCGTCCCGCACCACAGGGGCGGCCAACAGGGTCTTGTGCCCCTGGAAGTCCTCCCCCCAATCCGCGCTGGCCGGGTCGGCTTCATCCCCGCGCGAGGCGAACAGCACCTCGCCCTTGTCGGCGCAAGCACCGACTATCCCTTCGCCCAGCCTGAAGGAGCCAGTCCCGGCCACGTACCTCACACCCAGGTTGGAGTGTTCTGGACGAAGCAGCCCTTGTTCTGGAACGAAGCGATAGAACGTCACCACGTCGAAGGAGACCTCTTCGGCTAGTTGCTTGAGGATGGAACCTATCTCTCCTTGCGGATCCCGGGCAAACCGCGCCAAGGAGGCGAGTCGGCCGATGGTATCGACCGGGTTCATGGTAGGCTCCATGTCATGATGAGAAAACCCGGATGGTCAACGAAGGCGATCTTACCACGAAACAAGAGGTGGCTCAATCCAGGCTTTCCTACTCGCCGCGTCTGCGCTCATCGTCTTCCTGGGAGGTCTTGCAGTCGATGCAGAGTGTGGTGACGGGGCGCGCCATGAGCCTCTGCTCCGAGATCTCCTCACCGCACTCCTCACAGATCCCGTAGGTCCCCTTTTCGATCCTATCCAAGGCCTCCTGGATCTTGCTGATCAACTTCCTCTCGCGGTCCCTTATGCGGAGGAGAAAGTTCCGGTCGCTCTCCACTGAGGCGCGATCCGTGGGGTCCGGAAAAGTCTCTTCCTCATCCGTCATGTCTGTCATGGTCTTGCTCGCCTCGTTGACGAGCGCCTCGAGTCTCTCCGTAAGGAGCTTTCGGAAGTATTCAAGCCTTTCCGCCTGCATGACCCGCCCCGAATTCGATGTCGCATGGAAACCCAGATCTGGAAATATACACAAATTCCGAGGACCTGTAAAGAGTTTTCGCCATCGACGCAGTGCCTCAGCCAACAGGGACAGCCTGTTTCCCCCTTGCCTCACTCCTTCGCGATGACCCTTTCCCGGCTCGAAGTTTCGCCGAGGCAGCATTGCCCCCCTTTTCCGGCGGCAAGCGGGATCGCCCTAGGCTTTGGTCCAGGTACCGGGGCTTCCCCCCTTGCCCCGAAGGGCCAGGCGCTACAGGTGGCGGGGGACCTTGTCTTGCAGGCCCAGCCGTGATATGTTCCTGACCGATTCCCTGAATCCTCAACGGAGGGTCTCCATGGAGAAAGCCAAGGGCCTTTCGGACCGGGTAGAGAGTTGGTTGGCCCGAATACCCGGGATCAGGACCTATCGCGACAGGGAGCATCGCCGAGAGACGGACAAGCGCGTCAGGGAACGCCTGGCAAACAGGCTCGATGAGGCTCGGTCTTACCTGAGCCGGGTCACCCTGGACGTGAGCCAGAAGGGCCTCTTGGAACCCCTGGACGAGCTTGGCAGGCTCTCCTCACACCTCCAGCAGCTCGCCGATACCGTTCGCTACGCCAGTTACGGCTATTCCGGGATGTTCGGCCTCGAGAAGATAAGAGAGGACCAACTGGACCGTCTCTACGAGTTCGACCTGTATCTGATGGATGACGTGGAGGCCATCTATGGCGAGGTGACCGAGCTCAAGGCAGATCTCCCCCAAGAGGCCTGGGGTGAGAGGATTCGAGAGCTCGAGGAACGACTCGATGCGCTCCAGCAGCGCTATCATCGGAGAGTCGAATTCATGGCCAGGATCGCCTGAGGGGTGAGTGATGAGCCAAGTCCTGGAGGTTATAGAGTGGTTCGACGAGACCGGACGGGAGATGGTGCATCGAATCCCGGAAAGCGGCTCCGCGGAGATCAAGTTCGGCGCACAGCTCGTGGTGAGGGAGAGTCAGGCGGCTGTCTTCTTCCGCGATGGCAAGGGATACGATGTGATCGGTCCCGGCCGTCATACCCTCTCCACCCTGAACCTGCCCATCTTGACCAAGGTCCTGAGCCTCCCCTTTGGGTTCAAGAGCCCATTTCGCGTTGAGATCTACTTCACCAACCTCAAGGTCTTCACCCATTTGAGATGGGGGACCACGGAGCCTGTGGCCTTCAAGGACCAGGAACTGGGGGTCGTGAGGCTACGTGGTTTCGGTCTCTACACGGTGCGGATCGTGCAGCCGCTGCTGTTCATCAACACGTTGATCGGGACCCAGGGGATCTTCACCACAGAGGAGATATCGGATTACCTCCGCGAGGTGATAGTGTCGAGGCTCAACGACCTCTTGGGGGAATCGCTCAAGGGGATCTTCGATCTCCCGCACCATTACGACGAGCTGGGGGTGGCCCTCAAGGCCAGGGTCTACCAGGACTTTCAAAAGTACGGCCTGGAGCTGATGGACCTCCTCATCAACAACATCACCCCCCCGGATGACGTCCAGCGGATGATAGACGAGCGCAGCGGCATGGGGGCGGTGGGAGACCTGGACGCCTTCCTGAAATTCAAGGCCGCCAAGGCCTTGGGCGACGCGGCCAAGGCCGAGGGGGGAGCGGCGGGGACAACAGCAGCCGCCGGAATGGGCATGGGCGTGGGGGCCGGCATGGGGATGATGCTCCCCGGGATCCTCATGAAGGGCATGGAGGAAGGGGGCAAGGTCTCGCCCACCCGCAAGAAGCTCCAGTGCCCCAAGTGCTTCGCCAAGATCCCGATGGATGCGAGGTTCTGCCCATCCTGCGGCCATCAGATGCTCAAGGCCAATGTCTGCCACCAGTGCGGGGCCGATCTCCCCCCGGAGGCCAATTTCTGCATGCTTTGCGGCGCCAGGATCCAGAAAGTGGACACCCTTTGCCCCAAGTGCCAGACCAAGGCCATGCCGGGAGCCGTATACTGCAATCAGTGCGGGGAGAAGCTGCCGTGAGGCCCCGGAAGATGGGATACCGCCACAAGGGGATGGTCGTGGCCTGGCCACATCGTGCGCCTCGGACCCCCAAGGCATCCATCTTGAGGTAGGAGGCGGCTCCCCTCTTGGTTTTCCAGGGAGGTCCTTCCCTGTAAGTGATCGGGCATCCGTGAATCGCGCTTTTTGGACCCATGAATTCCAAGGTCAGGATACTAGTTGGATGTCCCCAGTGCGGGGCGGAGATGGATTTCGTGGAGGAGGCCCATGTGGTCCGCTGCAGCTACTGCGGTTCGTATCTTTACGTGGCGGGCAGACAGGGGGTGCTTCGCTACGCCCTGCCCATCCGAATGGCCGAGGCCAACAGGGCCCGCAAGAGGGCCGTGGCCTTCCTCAAGGATTCGGGTCACCCCGATGCGAGGCCAGCGGAGACCTTTCTCTTCCATGCCCCTTTTTGGAGGATTCAAGGTTTCGCCTTCCGCTGGGTATTCGGGCAGCGGCCCGTGACCGGGGAGAAATGGAGCGGGGCTCCGCCTCCTATGGAGCGCGTGAAGCGCTTGCTCTATCGCACCCTCGACCACACCCTCCCTGGGTTCTCCCGGGTGGATCTCGGGGTCTCTTCCGTGGGGGTGCGCACGCAGGTGCTGGAACTCCAACCATTGGACAAGCATCATGAGCGTTCCTCCTTGCTGCCCCTTGAGGTCCCTCTGGCCGAGGTGGAGTCTGTGGCCCAAAGCCTGTCGCAGGAACTCCTCCTCCCTGAGGAGATCCGCCCCGAGGTGGTCCTCCACCGGCTCATCGGGACCAGGTACTCGGTGGTGTATGTCCCTATCTGGTACGTCGAATGCCATGACCACAGCGGGAGTTATCCCGTATTGGTCGACGCTGTGGGAGGCGAGGGGGCGAGGCTCGTGGACGAGGGGCCCCAGATCCTCCTCCGAATCATGCAAGGAGAAGAGAACCGGCCACTCGCCTTCGGCCGGATAAGCTTCCTGCCATTTCGCTGCCCCAACTGCGGATGGCCCTTCCCTTTCTATCCCTTGAGCTCACTCCATCTCTGCCGGATGTGCCACCGCCTGTGGTCAGAGCTCGGGGGACAGTGGACGGAGGTGGCATACTCGGTCGTCCCGCCTCCCAAGGGCAAATCCTGGGAGAATCCGGTCTGGATCCCTTTTTGGCGGTTTCGCGGGGCCATAGAGTCCCAAGGGACACGAGTGGATACGTTGGAAGGGCTCTACCGCATCGCCCCTCCGCTGCGTCCCCTCCCCATGGAGCGGACTGCCCGAAGGCCGATTCACTTCTATGTCCCGGCAGCGAGGTTTCGCAATCCACAGACATTGCACAACCTGGCAAGCCGCTTCACCCTAGCCCAACCCGAGGCGACCTTGGCGGCGTTCCCGCGTGGCCTCCGCCCCCGGACCGTTGGAGGTGGCCTGTCGGAGGGGCAGGCCAATCAACTTGGGGCCATGATCCTGGGGGCCATGATCCCCCCGATGAATCGCAAGACTGTGGCTTGGCTGGACGGGTGCCACGTGGGGCTTTCCGAGCCGACGATCATCTACTTTCCCTTCGAGAAGGCCAATCTCTACTGGCAAGAGCTCTGCACCGGCCTTGCCTTTCAGCAAGGCGCCCTCTCGGAGGAGTCCCTCGATGGGGTAAGCGCGTGATCTCCATACAGTGGTTGGGGACGGCCGGCTTCAGGATAGACGCCGAGGGCAAGACCTTCCTCCTGGATCCGTACCTCTCGGGGAAGTCCGGGCCAGCCTCCGGCTCCAGCATGACGCTCATCACAGATATCACACCGCATCTCATCATGGTCAGCCACGGGCACACGGACCACGCAGGAGACGTCCCGGAGATCATGGCAGAGTCCAGCGCTGACGTCGTCTGTAACGAGACCCTGGCCCGCAGGCTCATGCGACGAGGCATACCCAGGCACAGGATCATACTCGCACACGAGGGGACCCGTTGCTTTCACCGGGATTACAGGCTGGAGGTCTTCAGGGCCAGACATGCCCCCTTCGATGTCGCAGAGGCCTTCCGCGGGCTTTCGAGGATGGGGGGGCGACTTCGAGAGGCCTTGAAGAGGATGAGGGAGCACCCAGCGGGCATCCCCGTGAGTTTCCGCATCTCCCTCTTCTGCGGCTGCCGAATTCAGCACTTTGGCTCCATGGGTGCGTCCCCTCAGGAGCTCAGGCGGATGAAGGATGCGGGGCCCATCGATGTCTTGCTGCTCCCGCTCCAGCGACACAGGGGGTGGATCCAGAGGGCCGCCGAGCATGTGAGGGTTTTGAATCCACGGATCCTGATTCCTCACCATCATGACGACTCCATGCCGCCCTTCACCGAGGCCGTGGACATTCGGCCCGCCCTCTATGCCTTGGGCAAGGCCTATCCGAGGCTTCGCATAGTGAAACTCAGGGTCATGGAGGTCTTTCACCTGTCGAGCTGGTGACTTCAGGAGGCCGTGGAAGGGCTGGTTTTCGTGGTGGCGTCCGTATAGAATGTCACCGCAAAAGGCCGCTCCCTCACCCAAGTCCGGTGAGGCACGAGGCCGTACTGTGGTGAGCTGCAGGGGAGATCTCATGGAGGTTCTCGAAGATGCTCTGCGTTGAGCTCCATTCATCCATATCGCGTAGGAGGTGAGAGATGGACATCCTGTTGACCGAAGAGCAGAAGGAGATTCAAAAGGCGGCCAGGAAGTTCGCCCTCGGCGAATTTCCCCAGGTGGCAGAGGAGCTGGATCGGGAGGAACTCTACCCGTTTGAGATCTGGAAGAAGGCCTGCGAGCTAGGCTTCATAGGTACCTGGATCCCGGAGGCGTATGGGGGACCCGGCCTGGGGTTCATGGAAACGGTCCTCATCTTCGAAGAGTTTTGGAGGGTCGATCCCGGGTGTGCCTCGGTGCTTTCGGCAGCCTTCGGCTCCGAGATGATAGTGTACAAGGGCTCGGAGGAGCAGAAACAGAAGTATCTGCCCCCTCTGGTCAGGGGCGAAAAGATCATGGGGGCTGCCATCACCGAGCCCAATGCCGGAAGCGACGTGGCTGGGGTGCGCACTCGCGCAGTGGAGTCTGGCGGTGAGTTCGTCATCAACGGGACGAAGATGTTCATCACGAATGGCACTATCGGCCATTACTTCGTCGTGCTCTGCCAGACGGACCCTGAGGCGGAGAAGCGCCACAGCCGATTCAGCGTGATCCTAGTGGAGGCAGACAGGCCGGGGTTCACACGCAAGAAGATCAAGAACAAGCTTGGGACCAGGGCGTCCGACACAGCGGAGCTCGTCTTCGAGGACGTGCGCGTGCCCAAGGAGAACCTGGTGGGCGAGCGAGGGAGGGGCTTTTACAACTTCATGGACTTTTTCGACCGCACCAGGATACCGGTGGCGGCCCAAGGCGTGGGGGTGGCCCAAGGTGCCCTGGACCGCGCGGTCCAGTACGCCCAGCAGCGGGAGCTCTTCGGGACGAACCTCGCATCCTTCCAGGTCACCCAGTTCAAACTCGCCGAGATGGCCACCCTCGTGGAGGCGGGACGGGGCTTGGTACGACAGGCGGCGTGGAAGCTCGACCACGGTGAGATAGATAGCCGACTGGTCTCCATGGCCAAGTGGTTCTGCGGGGAGGTGGCAGTCAAGGTCACCAATGAGGCGCTCCAGATCCACGGCGGATACGGGTACATAGCTGAGTACGACGTATCCAGACTCTACAGGGACGCCAAGATCGTGGAGATCTACGAGGGGACCAAGGAGATAGAGAAGCAGGTCATCGCGAGGCATCTCCTCAAGGGCTAAGGCCAGGGTTTTGCCCTTCGACAGGGCGGTGGGCCAAGGCGGAGGCCCACCGCCCCTCGCCATCTGCCCGCCAAATCCCTCGTTTCTTGACACCATGGGGCCCCGGGAATAACATGAATTGTCATGCTGATAGTCGCCGATACACGGTAGCGCCCGTTTCCGGTGGTGCCCTCCATGTTCATCGATTCTCACGCCCATCTCGATATGCCCCAGTTCGAGGAGGATCTACCGGAGGTCATCCAAAGGGCCGAACAGGCCGGGGTCAAGCTCATCATCACCGTGGGCACGGACCTCGAGTCCTCCCGTCGCGCCCTGCAGCTGGCAGATCTCTTCCCACAGGTCTTCGCCTCGGTAGGGATCCACCCGCACAACGCCCGAAGCTGCACCACCGAGGCCATCGCTTCCCTGCGAGAGATGGCCACTAGCCCTAAGGTGGTGGCCATAGGAGAGACCGGGCTGGACTTCTACAGAAACCTCTCCCCACCAGAGACACAGATCCTCGCATTTCGAGAACAGATACGCCTCGCTCGGGAGATGGAAAAGCCCATCGTGATCCATGACAGGGAGGCCCACAAGCAGCTCATTCGGCTCCTGTCGGAGGAGGGGACCGAGGGGATCAAGGGGGTGGTCCACTGCTTCAGCGGGGACCTCGCCATGGCCAAGCAGTGCTTCGACATGGGTCTCAGCATATCCATCCCGGGCTCCGTCACCTTCAGGAACGCAGCGAGACTGAGAAACGTCGTCTCCAATGCCCCCCCTGATCGGATCCTCTTGGAGACGGATGCCCCGTTCATGGCCCCCATCCCCTTTCGCGGGAAACGCAATGAGCCATCGTTCATCAGGTATACCGCGGATCGAGTTGCCAAGGTGCGCAAGGTCTCCTTGGAGCAGTTGGCAGAACAGGTCTGCAACAATACCACGAGGCTCTTCTCCCTTCCCGGCCCGTGCCAGTCGACATAGGAACGTCAGGAGGTCCCGAATGCACGACGATCTCAAGGAAAGGACAAAGAAGACCGCCTCCCTCTATTTCGATGGATTGGAGGGAGAGAGGCCTTATGAGCTGTGGAGGGCCTTCGACCCTGAGCTCGCCAGGGAGTTCTCGCTCTTCATAACGGGTCAACTCTACTCAAGGGAACGGTTACCCCACACCACGCGGCAACTGGTCACTGTGGCGGCCTTGTCCGTCTTGGAACGGACGGAAGAACTGCAAATGCACATCCATGCTGCCTTGAACGTGGGGTGCACCCCCCAGGAGCTGGCCGAGGTGATCTTTCAGATGGCCACGTACGGCGGGATGCCGGTGGTCAACAGCGCCCTGAAGGTGCTGCGCGAAGTCCTAAAGAGCAAAGGGAGGTGGCCGATTTAGATCAAGGCTCTTCACCCCATGCGATCTCTATGGCGCGCGGCAGACCTGCCCAGCCCCTCGCCATGGCCGAGGGCCTCTCCTTGACCGGAAGGCCATCCCACCGGGGCGTGGGGAGGCGTTCCAGGATAGCTCGGAGGGTCCTGCCCCACTCCCCCTTGGGCTCCCAACCCTTCTCCCCGGCCTCCAACCAGAGGAACACGGCTCGCATCCCGAGTCTCCTGGACGGGACGATGTCATTGTCCAGTCGATCCCCCACCATCATCGCCGACTCCGGGCCCACCTTTGCCCGCTCCATGGCCAGACGGAACAGATCGGGCGACGGTTTCCCCACTCCGTATTGCGAGTCCAAGACGACCAAGTCGAACAACGGAAGGAGACCTTCCCGTTCCAGAAAGTCCAGGGCTTGGGGGGGTTGATTGGCGATGATCCCGAGGCGGTACTTGCCCCTGAGGGCCTCGAGGACCGGGCGCGTCCCGGGGATCGTCCGGGCCAAATCCCACCATACACTGGCTGAATGCGATTGGATCCTCTTGCGGACCTTGGGCCACTGACGGCCAAGAGATCTGGATCCAAGCCTCTCGATGGAGGCATGACCGTGGGACCGCATCAGGCGCTCCACGTCGCCCCAGAACCTCTCGGGCCTGGCCTTCAGGCTCTGCGCTGGGATGGCCTCGTAGATGAGGCGGAGGGACTCCGCGATGAAGGGATCGTCGTCGATCAGGACGTTACCGACGTCGAAGAAGAGTGTCCGCTCCTCCTGAGCCACCGCCCCCCCTCCCTGCGCGGCCATCGATGCTGCGACACCCAGCACCGATGGCCACAAGGGACATGCTCACCGCTCCCGTTGCCTCCTGCGGGCAAGCATGCGGTTCCTTCGGCGACGACTCTCCCTCTCCTTTCGACGACGATACTCGCTGGGCTTCTCGTAGCTTCTCTTGAGCTTGAGGGTCTTGAAGAGCCCCTCGTCGTTGATCTTCTTCTTCAACTGACGCAGGGCCTTCTCCACATCGTTGTCGTGGACCTCTACTTCCAAGGCTCTGTACGAGCTCAATCCCTTCACCTGCCTTTCTATTCGGGGCGCCGGGGACACCTTCCGGAAGGATCCCCTCCTGGCCGGCGATGGAGATGCCCTGCGGAACCGAGATAGGGCCCGGCGCACCCTCCTGCTGCTCCTGGTGGAGACTTGTTATTTTACCTCACCCTTCGTGAAGCTGCAACGGTTTTGTTTGCCTCTGGCAATGCCCTGGTCAAGAATCGCCTCGGAGCCCCGGGTGGAGCTGGGTCGTGCGTTTCGCGGGATGACGGGAGAACAGATGGGGCAAGTGCTCCCCTGCTGCCAATTGGCCTCTCGGGAATCGCCCGATAGGCGATGGCAGATGCGACCGTGGAGGGTGACTCGTGCCCCTGAGACTCACTCCCGTCACGGCCGTTGCACCCAGTTGAAGCCGGCGACACCCATGAAGTATGATTGCCAGGTCTCGATGATCGTCGGAAGGCGTCAAGGATGGCCTTGGGACGGCGTTGGCGTTCATTTCGGCCAAGGCCGCTGTCAGGACCATCGATCCCTGCGTTCAACGAGGAGACCCTTGGGGGCACCTGATGAAGTGGCTGCATCGCCTCACCTTGGCATTGGGGATGGCGCTGCTGGCGATCCTCCTGTGGAAGATCGGCCCTGCAGCCCTCTTTCGGAATCTGCTCTTCCTGGGCTGGTTCTGGGCCCCGTTGATCTTTGTCGAGGGTCTTGGGGAGGCCTGCCACGCCACCGGATGGCGTCATTGTCTCTCAAGGGGGCACCAGCGGTTGTCGTGGCTCAGGGTCGCCATGATACGACAGGCTGGGATGGCCTTCAACTACCTGACGCCCACAGCACACCTCGGAGGGGAGCTTGTAAAGGGGACCTTGTTGGGCCGCGACGGGGAGGCGGTGGAGGCCGCCACTGCGGTCATCGTTGGCAAGCTCGCCTTGGTCCTCTCACAGCTGGCCCTCGTGACCATCGCCTCGGCAACGGCCCTTTGGATGATCTCCCTTCCACGTCACCTCTGGCTGGGATGGGCCATGGGCACATCTGTGTTCTTCTTGGGGATAGTCTCCTTCTTTCTCCTCCAGCGGCACGGCAAGCTGGGGGCTGTGATCCGCCTCCTGGAGCGCACCGGAGTGAAGGGGGAAGGCGTGAAGGCCATGGCCAGGTGGCTTTCAGCGGTGGACGGACAGCTTCGTGACTTCCACCGCGAGCGTCCTGGGGATCTGGTCAGGGCCCTCTCCTGGCACGTCTTGGGCTACTGCTGCGGCCTGGTCCAGACGTGGCTCTTCCTCAGTTGGGCAGGCCACGAACTCCTCTGGGAGACCGGGGTCGTCATCTGGGCCCTGGGGGCATGGTTTGATCTGGTCGGTTTCATCGTCCCGGCCGGGGTCGGGATCCAGGAGGGCTCTCGAGTACTCGTGTTTCATGCCGTGGGTCTCGAGAGCCTGTGGGGACTGACCTTCGGGGTGGTCCTGCGCATCACCAAGGCCCTGTTGGCCTTGACGGGACTGGCGTGTTACGGCCTCTTGATCCGCGACCTCAAGGACGCCGGTTGACCACACGATCGCACGGTGTGGGGATGAGGGGAAAGGCAATGAAGGGCGAGGCTTGCGTGTGCCGCTTTTTCCCCTTTTCTTAAAGGACGAAGTACGCTATCTTTCCAGTCCTGTGAATCGCCATGGATCGTTCTTCGAGGAGGTGGGGGAATGAGGAGGTACCTGAGGATCCGGTTCTGGCGCTGGCCGTTGGTACTGCCTATGGCCCTGGCATTCGTTGCCTCTCAGGAGGTCCTGGCTGACGGACCTCGGGTGCTCGGGCTCGATCAGCTCATCCAGATGGCACTGGAGGCGAGCCCAGAGGTCAAGGAGGCGGACCAGGACATAATCGCCGCGGAGAGCGATCTCGCCCAGGCCAGGGCGGCCCAGTGGCCCCAGCTCGATGCACTGGCCATAGCCGGTGCCGTGGACAGCGCTGAGAAGCCTGTGGTCAAGATCGGCCCCAGGCTTCGCAGCATGACCGGGACCTGGGTCGCCACCATCGAGAAGGGGGAGGAAGATGGCCATCTGGGCCCCTTCGGAAGGCTGGACCTCACGATCATTCAGCCCCTCTACACCTTCGGGAAGATCTCCAGCCGCAAAGATGCCGCGTATCACGGGGTAGAGGCCCAGAGGGCGGCCCGGGAGAGGAGGAAGGGAGAGGTCATACTCAAGGTCAAGGAGCTTTACTTCGGCCTCCTCCTCGCCAAGCAGGGGAAGGAGGCGGCCGCAGACATCGAGGCCTTCATCGAGGATGCCCGAAAGAGGATTCAACGCCTGATCCAACTGGGATCCACGAGCGTGGACGAGAGCGACCTCTACCGCCTGGAGGCTTACGCCGCCGAGGCCAAACGATTCAAGGCAAAGGCGGAGACCGGGTCAAACTTGGCGTACATGGCATTGAAAAGGACGATCGGGCTCGCCCCGCAGGAGGAGTTCCAGCTCGACTTGAAGGAACTGCCCAAGGACACCAGGGCCCTGGGAGACCAGCAGGACTACATCCAGAGGGCCTTGCAGCTTCGGCCTGAGTTCCAACAGATCGAGCAAGGCCTGCAGGCCAAGCGCAGCCTCGTGGAGGCGGCCAAGGCCGACATGTACCCCTCTATCTTCGCTGCGGCCATCGGTTCCTTCGCCGGGGCACCAGGGAGGGAGCACTTCGACGAGCCTTACATAGGTGACGATTTCAACCACGCGAGCATGGGCGTGGTGCTCGGGGCCAAGTGGCACTTCGACCTGGGCATCCTCCAGGGCAAGGTGGACAAGGCGGAGGCAGAGTACCAGCGCCTCCTCCACACCAAGGAGTTCGCCACTCGCAACATACCCATCGAGGTGGCCAAGTACTACCAGGAGGCCGTGGAGAGCATGACCGCTTTCCAGGCCTCGGAGAAGGCCGCCGCGGCCTCGCGCAAGTGGATAGTAGTGGCCTTCGCCAACTTCGATATGGGCGTAGGGCAAGCGAGGGACATCTTCTTCGCCCTGGATCGTTACGGGATAAACCAGGGGGACTACCTCCACTCGCTGCTCAAGTATCATTTGGCCCTTGCCAAACTGAGTTACGCCATCGGCGAGTATCGCCTGGAGTCCAAGTAGGGGCCCCGTGGTGCCCCCTTCCGGATTCCTCAGGATTGCGCCTTGAGAAACGGTTGGCGTACTCGTCTCCTCGAGGCATGGGTGGCCTGGGCCCTGCCCAGGCCATACCTGATCCTGAGCCTCACGTTGGCACTCTGCGCGGCCTCCGTTGTCTACACGGTGAGCGATCTGGATTTCCAGACCGCTCAGCTCGACCTCATCTCCCCTAAGGACCCTCTGATACGGCTCACGGAGCAGGTCAGACCGTTTCAGGCCAAGGACACCTTCACCGGCGTGATCCAGGCCCCATCGCCGTACAGGGCCGTGGAGTTCCTTGAGGCCCTGGGGCAGAGGATCCAGGAGGACCCTTCGCATTTCAAAGACGTGTTCTTCCGGGTCGACCCCGAGGGTCTCAGGCCCTGGGCCCTGTTCTTCCTGGAAGCCCAGGAGCTCCAGCGCATCAAGGAGCGCATGGACAGATACCCCACACTGATCCATGGGCTAGCCGAGAGGCCAGATCTGGCGGGTTTCCTGGAACTGGTCAATGCCGAGATGGCCTCCCGCATGGTCCAGGCCTTGTTCACTGACTTCCTGAAGCAGCCGGAAGGAGAGAGATCCGGATCCTCGGAACCCATGGACCTGGGCTTCTTGCTACAGGCCCTGACAGGGATCCTGAGCTACATGGATGGGAGGCCGCACTACGTCTCGCCTTGGGCCGCCTTCCTGGAGGGCGATGTTTGGGACAGGGAACTGGAGGGTTACTTCTGGGCCGCCGAGAAACGCTTCCTCCTGTTCTTTGTCACACCCAGGAGGGAAAAAGACACATTCAACAAGGCCAGGGCCTCCTTGGAATACCTCCGTGGACTCATCCGTGAGGTGGGCCAGGGGTTCCCCGACGTGGAGGTGGGTGTCACTGGCCAGGAGGCCCTCAAGACCGACGAGATGACCGTCGCCCTGAAGGATATGTCCCTGGCCACATGGATCGCACTGGTGGGTGTCTGGATCCTGAATGTCCTCTTCTTCAAGAGCCATGGCCGCACCCTCATGCGCATGGTGGTGCTCTCCATGGGCATGTGCCTGACGTTCGGGTGTCTGACCCTCTTGGTGGGACATCTGAACATCATCTCCATGGTCTTCGCCCCGATGCTGGTCGGGCTTGGGGACGATTACGCGGTGCACTGGTTCGCGAGGATGGAGGAAGAGGAACGGGACCCCGGCGTCTCCAGACAGGAGGCCATAATGCGGGTCGCTTCCCGCTCGGGGCCGGCCATCATCAGCGCGGCAGCGAGCGGGGCCCTGTCCTTCCTTCCCCTGATCCTGACAGGGTTCAAGGGCCTGGTGGAGCTCGGACTCATCTCAGGCCTGGGGATCCTGTTACAGCTGGCGGTGGACCTCGCGGTGCTACCGGTCCTCAGCCTCTTCGGCAAGACCCCTGGGGCAAGGCATGATGGGAACTCCGGAGATACCGATCTGATAGCCCTCAATCGCAGGAAGTCCACCTGGGTCCTCATCGGTGCGTCGGCTGTATCTGTCATGAGCCTTTTTGGGGCCATGGAGGTCGGCTTTGACCTCAATCCGCTGAGGCTCCAGGCCAAGGGCACGGAGTCGGTCGTCTGGGAGGAGAGGCTCAGGGAGAACAGCAAGCGATCCGTCCTCTTCGCCACATCCGTCGCATACTCGTTGGAGGAGCTCCAAGAGAAGAGCCGGGCACTGGAGGCGCTCCCAACGGTCTGGAAGGTCCAGAGCGTCCTGAGCCTCCTCCCAAAAGATCAGGAGGAAAAGCTCCCGATGGTGAAGGAGATATCGGATCGGACACCACTGTTGGACTCCCAGAGCCTCCAAGGGAGGCCCCTCCAACTGCAGGGCGTGGTGGAGCTGCTGGAACGCATCCGCTTCAAGATGGACGACTCCCAGGCCGAGGCCTGGGGGGCCAGGAGACCCGTGGTGGAGCAGATCGCAGCAGTCCGGTCCCTGACCGGTCAGATCATCGAGAGGCTTCACGCATCCCCAGACCCGTTGGAGCCCTTGCTGGCATATCAGAGAAGGTTCCAGGCTGACCTGTTGGAGACATTTGGGATGCTCCGGCACAGGGACGGGCTCAGGCCCATGACCTTGGAGGACATCCCCAGGGCCCTTTGGCAGCGCTTCGTGAACGAAGGGCGATATCTGATACGCATCTTCCCATCCGAGGCCATATGGGAGCCGGGGCCCAGGGAGAGGTTCGTCGAACAGGTCCGCTCTGTGGACCAGCAGGCCGCAGGGGACGCCGTGACGCTCCACGTCTACAGCCGGGCCTATCGAAAGGGTTGCGTGGAGGCATCCCTGTATGCCCTGGCGGGCATATGGCTTCTCCTGCTGGTGGAGTTCAGGGGGAGACCCGTGGCCGCGCTGGCCTTCCTTCCCCTCCTGGCAGGGACTCTCTGGACGGTGGGGTTGATGCCTGCCCTGGGCGTCCAGTTCAACCTGGCCAACAGCGTGTTCTTGCCCCTCATAGTCGGGGCTGGGGTGGAGTACGGCATCATCATCGTACATCGCTGGCAAGAGGGTCGGATGCTGCCGGGGCACCTGCCCATGAGCACCGCGAAAGGTGTCATATGTGCCTCTTTGACCACCAACCTTGGCTTCGGGACCCTCATGATCTGCCGCCACAGGGGGATCTTCAGTCTGGGCGTGCTCTCGTTCGTCGGCAGCATGCTCGTGCTCCTGGCTGCGGTGATCCTGCCGCCCGCGGTCACGGCCTTCGCGGGTCGGACGCCGGCTTATCGTAGGGAGGGATAGTGCAATGGCAAGACGCTGGTTGCTATGGTCGATGACAATGGTGTTCTTCGTCGGGGGGGGGGCGGCGGGCTCCAACGAGCAGGCCACTGACAGGGTACGCCTGGTGCTGAATCGGGCCATGGAGATCCAGGCAAGGCAGGACCTCCAGGGTGAGGCCGGGAGGGCTGAGAGGGCCAGGCTCATCAGGCAGCTCATCTCCGAGAGCTTTCTGAGCGCACAGATGGCTCGGGAGTCCTTGGGAGAGCGTTGGGATGGCCTGAAGTTGGAGCAGAGGAAGGAGTTCGAGGAGCTCTTCGCGGATCTCTTTCAGGACTCCTACACCCGCATGGTCCTGAACTTCTTGAGGAAAGAGACGGTGGAATACCTTGGTGAGAGCCAGGAGGGGGGGAGGGTCAAGGTCCGCACCAAGATCCTCAGGACCAACGAGCACATCCCTGTTGACTACCTCCTCGCGAAGAAGGAGAAGTGGTTCATGGTGGACGTGATCATCGACGGGGTGAGCATCGTTCGCAACTATCAGGTCAGGTTTGGCCAGGTGATCGCATCCCAGTCCTTTGATCACCTGCTCGATCAGATGCGCGTACAGAGCAAGGCAATCAAGGAACCGTAGGCCTCAGGATCTCCTCAGCCCCTGCCGCTGAGCCTGGAGAAGTCAGCGATCCTGAGGAAGACCGATGCCAGCCGGGCCAGCATGTTGAGGCGGTTCCCCCTCACCCTCTGGTCAGGGTCGTTCACCAGGACCGCATCGAAGAAACGATCGACCCTGCCCCTCTGGCTGGCCAAGTCCCTCAGGGCCTCCAGATGCTCCCCTTTTTCGAGACGATCGTGGATGTGGTCCTCGGCCCATGTGACTAGCCCCAGGAGGTCTAACTCCTCGGGTTGGCGCACGAGGGAAGAATCCACCTCCCCTGGCCCATGATCTCCCACGATGTTGAGCACCCTCTTGAAGCTCAGGGCTAGGTCCTCGAAACCCTCCTCTCCCATGAAGGACTCAAGGGCCGCAAGCCGGCGACGCGCCTCGGGGAGATCGTCGAAGCCTGCGGAGGTCACCGCGATCACAGCCTCGGCGCAGCGGCCTTGCCCGGTCCAAAGATTCTCGAGGCGCACCCGGAAAAACTCTAGGACATCCTCCTCGACTCGCTCCTGGGGCAGACGGACCTTGTCCGCGAGAAAGCCCAGAGCCTTCCTCACCATGGACCGCAGCGAGATCCCGTATTCCCTCTCGAAGAGTATCTGTAGGATTCCCAGGACGGCCCGGCGAAGCCCCAAGGGGTCCCCTGCCCCGCTGGGGACCTCGCCTACCCCGAAACAGCCGCACACCGTATCCAGCTTGTCCGCAAGGGCCAGCACCGCCCCGACCCGGGTGGATGGCAACCTGTCCCCGGAGAAGGCCGGGAGATAGTGCTCCTCTATGGCCATGGCCACCTCCGGGTGCTCCCCCTGCAGGGAGGCATATTCCCTCCCCATCACACCTTGCAGCGATGGAAACTCCCGTACCATCTCCGTTGTCAGATCGCACTTGCACAGGAGGGCCGCCCGTTGCACCTCTTCCATGACCTCGGGTTCCAACTCCTGAGCCAGGGCAGCCGCCAGGCCGACCAGTCGCTGCACCTTCTCCAAGAGGGTCCCTAGCTTGGAGTGGAAGATCTCCCCTTCCAACGCCCTCAGCCTGGCCTCCAGCGGTCTCTTGCGATCCCCATCGAAGAAGAAACGTGCGTCCCTGAGCCGAGCCCTCAGGACGCGTTCGTTGCCCTTGCGGATCAGCTCCATGGAATCGTTGTGGATATTCGAGACATTTATGAAGTGCGGCAGGAGTCTGCCCCGGTGGTCCTCCACGCTGAAGAACTTCTGATGCTCCCGCATGGCGGTGACCAGGACCTCCCTCGGGAGGCTGAGGAAATCCTCGTCGAAGTCCCCGGCGACCACCACCGGATACTCCACCAGGTGGACCACTGTATCCAGGAGCACGGGGTCCTCCACGAGACGACCGCCAAGCCGCTGAGCCGCCCTCTTGGCCTCAGTGAGGATCATCTCCCTTCGCTCTCTGGGGTCCACGATGACGAAGATAGCGCGGCACAGATCCTTGTAGGAACGTGGGTCCCTTATCTCCGCTGCCCTGGGTCCCAGGAACCTGTGTCCCCTCGTGATCCTGCCGCTGGACACGCCGTCCAGGGTGAAGGGGATTGCCTCCTCCCCGAGCATGGCCACGACCCAATGGATCGGCCTAGCGAACCGGATGTTGAGGTCGCGCCAGCGCATGGACTTGGGAAAGGTCAGACCTGTTATCCATTGCGGGATCTCAATCGAGAGCAACTCCTTCGCTCGCCTACCTCGGGAGATCTTCCTGGCCATCACATACCGACCCCTTGCGGTCTCAACGACCTTGAGATCAGAGACCTGCACACCTTGTGCCCTGGCGAAACCCATTGCCGCGGCGGTGGGGTTGCCCCCTTCATCGAAGGCCTTGCTGTAAGGCGGGCCCATGATCTCCTGATCCAGGTCCTCCTGGACCTCGGAGACGGCCTCGATCAGGAGGGCTAGCCTCCTAGGGGTACCCCAGAGATGGAACTCGCCGTGGTCGAGACGAAGCCGCTCCAAGGACTCTCGAGCGAGCCTCCTCAACCCGTCCAGGGCCGGATCCATATACCCGGCCGGGATCTCCTCTGTACCGATCTCCACCAGCAGGTCTTCAGCCACCCTCCGCCTCCAAAGCGTCCGTGTATCACCCTTTCGCTGGACCCCGATGGGCCGAGCCGTCCCGACAGCGCGCCTCCGGCCTACCCTCTCAGACCCTCTCCTCTGGATCGAAGAGGCGTCTGTATTCCTCCAGGGCGTAACGATCGGTCATCCCGGCCACATAATCGCATATCACCCTCTTGAGAGGCTCCGTGCGTGCCCTCTCCTGATGCCTGAAGGGGAGCAAGGATGGGTGTTCCAGGTAGGTCTCGAAGAGGCGGGAGATGGTCCTTCTGGCCTTCAGACGCATCCTCTCCATCTTGTAATGCCTGTAGAGTTTCTCGTTGAGAAAGGCCTTCAGCTCCTCGTTCTTCGCCTGGGTTGCTGGCGAGAAGCGTACAATGGGCTCCCCTGCTCGCCTGACGTCATCGCAGGAACGGACGCCTTTCCCCTCGAGAGTTGCCCTGGTGTTCTCCACCAAGTCCCCGATGAGATGACCGATGAGATGACTGATGGTCTGGTACTTCTCCTTCTTTCCGCTGATCCCCGGGTATTTCCTGCGCACCTGCTCGTTTATCTCCCTCCAGATGGTCACGCCCTGTAGTTGGCCCTCTCTCAGGTAACCGGATTCCAACCCGTCGTCGATGTCGTGGTTGTTGTAAGCTATCTCGTCTGCGAGCTCGATGATCTGCGCCTCCAGGGTCGGGGCCAGGTGTGGTTCGAATGCAGCCGGAACGACCGAGCCATCTGCCCTTCCGAAAGAACGTTTTACCAGCCCCTCGCGTGTCTCCCAGGTGAGGTTCAGGCCCGGGAAGTTAGGGTATCGCTCCTCCAGTTCCTCCACCACCCTGAGGCTCTGGCGGTTGTGTTCGAATCCGCCGCAGTCGCTCATCAGCCTCTGGAGAGTCTCCTCCCCCGTGTGGCCAAAGGGGGTGTGACCCAGGTCGTGGGCCAGGGCGATGGATTCTGCCAGGTCCTCATTGAGCCTCAGTCTCCTGGCGATGCCCTTGGAAATCTGGGCCACCTCCAGGGTATGTGTCAGTCTGGTGCGATAGTAGTCCCCTTCATGGTTGACGAAGACCTGAGTCTTGTACTCCAGCCTGCGAAACGCCGTGCAATGGATTATGCGATCCCTGTCCCTCTCGAAATTGGGGCGCCTATCCTTGAACTCCTCGCAATATCGCCTGCCCCTGGACAGATGGCTCATAGCTGCATAAGGTGCCAGATCGGGCCTTTCCTCATCCACGGTCCCCTCCCCGGATATCACAGCCGTGCTTCTTTCGCCATCCTCGAGTCCGTGCCAGCGGCAGACGGAATCTCCCCGGGGGCCAGGCCTTGCAACTCGCAGTAGAGCATCAGGATAGAATCCACCACCGACTCCCATCCAAAGCCCTGCGCCCAGCAAGACGCCTGGGCCCCCAATCCCCTCGCCATGTGGCGATCCAGCAAGAGCCTCTCGATCGCCTCTGCCAAGCCGTACGAGTCCCCTTCGGGGATCAGCAACCCCGTCTCACCATCCCGAACCGTATAACTGAGCCCGCCCACTCGTGATGCGATGACAGGCGTGCCACAGGCCATGGCCTCCAGTGCGACCATGCCGAATGACTCGTATCGACTCGGCAAGATGCACGCCTCGGAGGCGCTGTAGAACAGAGGCAGCTCTGCCTGAGGCTTGGGTCCCATCAGGAAGACCCTGTCCTCTATTCCCAATGCCGCCATCTCCAGGCGCAGGTCTCTGTGCACACCCTGGTGCAGCGCCTGCCCGTTGTCTCCTCCGATTATGATCAACCCGGCGGCGTCGGCCCCAGGTGACATTCGACCTCTCAGGATCGCCATGGCCTTCAACAAGGTGTCCAGTCCCTTGATGGGCTCCAATCTGCCGACAAAGAGCAGCCACGGACGCTCCTCCAACCCAAGCCGCTTTCTGGAGGTGTGCATATCCTTGGGGCGAAACAGGGAGAGGTCCACCCCGCACGGGATCACCCTCACCCGATGTGGGGGGGCGTCGTAGTTCCAGACCAACTCTGCCCTTTCCAGGGGGTGAGAGGCCACGATGGCATCGGCCCTTCTGGCTATCTCCCCTTCCCAAAGGAGCCTCACCGAACGTTCCCGCTCGCCTTTTCCCCTGGCCACCCGGTTCTTGATGAACCCAAGGGTGTGGTACATGTGCACCAGGGGCACCCCCCAGTGGCCGCGCAACTCCAGGGCAGCGGCCCCTGAGATCCAGTAGTGGCTGTGGATGAGGTCATACCCCTTCGATCCGCAGCGCAGCACCCCTTCCACGAACTCCTTCAGGTGATGTACCAGGAGGTACTTGTCGTACGGGGCCTCAGGGCCGGCACGCACATGGAACACCCTGACCCCTGGGGCCAAGGAGACCACCCGGGGGATTTCGGGGTTCTGCGAGCGGGTGAAGACATCCACCTCGACCCCCCTGCGGGAGAGCTCCCTGCAGGTCTCCCTGACGTAGACGTTCATCCCGCCCGTCTCCTTCCCCCCGAGGGCAGCAAGAGGGCAAGTATGGGCACTGATCACCGCTACCCTCATGGCCCTTCTCCATCCAGGCGGGGTGTGAGCCTGAGGCTATACAAGGCCCGGTCCCTGCCACCCAGGTCGTATTTGTAACGCTCCCGACCACGCAGGAAATCATACGACTTGAGCCCCTCATCCATGGCCCTCTGAATCGTGTGCGCCACCAAGACTATCCCAGGGCTGAGGTCCCTGTACGCGGGATCATACCCCGAGTTGTAAAGCCCCCAGGTGTCCCCGTACACGAACGACAAGGCGGAGGCTATGGGCTCCCCCCTGACCTCCAACCAGGTCACCCGGAGGCTTCCCTCTTCAAAGAACGCCCACGCCATCTCCCTGAAGAAGCGCTCCCTCTCCGGGGTCATGAACCGGGCCTTTTGGACCTGGCTGAGCTTGTGAAGCCGGAAAAAGCATTCCATGGCGGTCTCCCACTCCTGTGCCCTTTCCAGCACCACGAACTGTGGGGCGAGCTCCCTTTGAATCTTCCCGAGCTTTCGCCTCAATTCATGTCGCGCCTTGGCAGGCAAGGAACTCAGGAACGCCTCCCACCCTCCTGGCAGGCTGACCCACGGCGATGAATCCTCGAGGCTGATCTCCACATCCCATCCCTCTTGGAGCATCGGGTTGACTTCCGCCAAGGTAGCGGAGTCCTCTGGAATGGAATGCAGAACCAGGGCCCCTTCCCTTCCTGTCACCCGTCGCAAGGCCCTGTCCAGGGCACCAAGAACGAGTCCTTCCATCCCTTTCCATACAAGGAAGTCCAGGAAGTCGCAGAGATCCTCCCCGCCAACCCACTCCAGGTGACCGGGCCTGGATGCCCCCGCGCAAAGGGGTGCTAGCCCTACCAGGCGCCCCCCATCATCCCAGACGCCCATCAACAGCAGCCGGCGACCTTGGCCGTGATGTTCCCACCAGATCCGCATCCAGTTGGGTCGCAGAAATGGGACCTTTGCTCCGCTGTGTCCCCACAGCTCCTCCCATCGGTCCGAAAGCCTTCTGAAGACCTCCGGCTCATGCATCAGATCCACGCGAAGACCCACCAGATTCCCCCTCTTACGACCCTAACATACGAAATCCAAGCCAGTCAACCGCGCCGGGTCGGCGGGAAGTCAGGGGGAGGCCCGCGATCCCGGGGCCGCGAGTGAAGAAACGGGACCCTCCAACAGCGGCGACATGAAGGGCAGGGATCTCGGCGTGCCACGCCTGGGACAAAACAAAACCCCGTCTCCTGCCGCTTGGCCTGAGACGGGGGATGTGCCATCGCGCACGCCGCCGGGTCAAGACCCCGGCTGCCCTTGGAACCTACTTGACCATGTTGTCTTCCTGTGCCATTTCCTGAAACGGGGCCAGAAGGGCATCCGATTTACCAGCCACTGCCAACACCCGGATCCTCAACCGATCGGGCGGTGGGACCAGAGGCCCCCAGCCCCCGAAGACGTGCCTGACGCCCCCGAAGGACTCCATCTGCTGGACAATTCCACTGTAGTTCTCCACAGGCACCTGTATGAGCATGCGACTCCTGACCACCCGCCCCGTGTCCCTGTGGCGGATCCCCATGAGAAACATCTGCCCGTGGGCCTCACGCACCATGGCCTCGATCCGGTTGAAGAGCTCTTCCGAGGCCGGGACGTCCAGGACCACGTCATCCTGCAGGACCGCCTTCTTGGCCAAACGCCTCTCCTGGTCCTCCTCCAGGGCCTTGACGGGTCTGAGGAGCTCCTCAGCCCCAGGCAGGATCCTTTCGGCATATGGGTTCCAAGACGTCACTGGCATGACATTCGGTGCAGGGGACGGGGCGGGCCTCACGGCAACCTCAGCCGGGACCGGTTCCGGGACAACAGGCTCCCAAGGGGCCCACCTCCAGACGGCGACGCCGATGAGCAACGTGGCTGCAACGGCAAGGGCAGGCACTGGTACGCGCTGCGGCACCGGCACCAACCAACGGGCCACCTTTTCCCATATCGGCCTTCTTCGCAGCCTGGCCCGAATCCCCACCAGTACCCTCTCCGGCACAGGGAGCTCATCGAGCGACCTCAGGAGTTCCACGGCCGACCGATATCTGTCCCACAAGGCCGAGCAGCCGCGGCAAGAGGCGAGGTGGGCCTCCTGCTGTCTTCGCTCGTCCTCTCCCAGGTCTCCGTCCGCCCACGCCAGGAACCTGTCGCGAACCTCACGGCAAACCATCTTATCGTCCCTTTGTCCCCCCATCACTCACCCCTCTTGATCCCGAGCAATCCCAGGATCTCCTTGAGCTCCCAACGCGCCCTGTGGAGCCTTGACTTTATGGTACCTTCCGGGACCCCGAGGATCTCCGATATCTCCTGATAGGAGAGGTTCTGGATATCCCTCAGTACCACTGCCTCCCGGTACTCCTGCCTGAGCCTCCCCAAGGCGATCTGTACCAACTCCTGTACTTGGCGCCGATAGACCCTGTCCTCCGCGATCTCGCCCTCGTCGGGGATCTCCTTTCCCATCTCCCCTTCTTCTGTGGACAGTGGGTCGTCGATGGACTCTGTGGTATGGTGAAAACGCCTCCGAAGGTACTTCAGGCGGTTTCGGCAGTGGTTCGTGGTAACCTGATAGATCCAGGTCGAAAACTGTGACTCCCCCCTGAACTCCGAGATATGCCGGAAGACGTTGATGAATACTTCTTGTGTGAGGTCCTCCGCCTCCTCCCTTTCCCCAAGGAGACGGTACGCCAGGTTGAAGACCCTTTGTTGATATGCCCGGACGATGCGCTCGAAGGACTCCGTGTCCCCCTCTTGAGCCAGCTCTATCCACCGCTCCTCCCAATCCGAGTCTGAACTCTTGGAACGCGGCACGGGCGCATCCGCCCCTTGTTCCTTTAGACAATGGATATTGGAAAGAGTTTCCAAAGACCCCCACTTTTCTCAAGAGGCAGGGCACACTTGCTTTGCTGGCCCCCTGTGGCCCCGACGACAAGGTGATGAGACTCATCCCCCCTTGAGGAGATGCCTCGCGATGACCATGCGCTGCACCTCTGACGTCCCTTCGTAAACCGTGGTCACCCTCGCGTCCCGATAGATGCGCTCGACCTTGTAGTCTTTCATGTACCCATATCCGCCGAAGATCTGGGTAGCCCTGAACGCGGTTCGGTTCACCATCTCCGAGGTGTAGAGCTTGGCCATGGAGGCCTCCTTGGTGAAGGGCTTGTCCTCGTCGCGCAGGGTGGCTGCATGCAGGGTGAGAAACCCTCCCGCCTCGATCTCCGTGGCCATGTCTGCGATCATCCACTGGATGGCCTGATAGCTCGATATGTACTTCCCGAACTGCTTTCGCCTCAGACTGTAGGCCACCGCCTCATCCAGACAGGCCCTGGCCATCCCCATGGACTGGGAGGCGATGCCTATCCTTCCACTGTCGAGGGCCCGCATGGCGATGTGGAAGCCATCGCCCTCCTCCCCCAACAGGTTGCTCGCAGGGACCATGCAATCGTCGAAGATAAGCTCAGCGGTGTTGCTCGCCCTGAGGCCCATCTTTTCCTCCACCGTCCCCACCGAGAAGCCTGGAAAAGAGGGCTCCACCAACAATGCGCTGATCCCCCTGTGGCCTCCACTGGGCGAGGTGCGCGCCACGACTATGATGGTGCCTGCATAGCTGCCATTGGTGATGAACACCTTCGTCCCGTTCAGCCGGTAGTTTTCTCCATCTCGAACGGCACTCGTTGATACCCCGGCTGCATCGGATCCCGCGCCAGGCTCCGTGACCGCAAAGGCCCCTAGGCTCTCGCCCCTGGCCAGCGGCACCAGGTAACGCCTCTTTTGCTCGGGGTCCCCATAATGAGAAATGGGATCGCACACCAGATTGCATACGCTCATGGTGACGGCCGTGGACGGGCAGCTGTATGCGATCTCCTGCATGGCCAGGGAGTAGCTCACAGCCCCGACATTGGAACCTCCGAACTCCTCCGGCACCATCATGCCCATGAGTCCCAGTTGAGCCATCTTCTTCAGGATCTCCCATGGGAAGATGGCCTCCCTGTCCAGGCGGGCAGCCACAGGCTCGATCTCCTTGCGGGCGAAGTCCCTGGCCATGAGTTGTATCATCTGTTGTTCGCCAGTCAGCCGGAAAGGCATCCCAGCACCCCCGTCTCTCCTGGACCCCTCGTCCACCCCTCAAGGGGTGTAGACCACCACTATCAGCTCCATTGGGACATCGCTCACATTGCGAAGTTGGTGCCGTATGGCCGAATTGAAGTGGATGCTCTGACCGGGTCCGAGCGTCTGCCTATGGTCCCCAATCTGGATGTCGAGGATCCCTTTCAGCACATATATGAACTCCTCTCCCTCATGTTGGTACTCCACCATCTGATGGTCCGAATGAGGCTCTATGTTCACCAGAAAGGCCTTCATGTGTTTGGTCTTGGCCCCGGGGGTCAAGGGGGTGTAAGCATAGGCCTCCGTGCGTTTGCGGTAGGACTCTATCTTCCTCTTCTGGGCCTCCTCCTCTTCCTCCGCGCTCAGGAATGAGCCTGGATCCACCGCCAGGGCCTTGGAGATCCTTATCACCTCCGAGACCGTAGGCAAAACCTCGTCCTTCTCGATGCGTTCCAATCTCTCCACCGAACAACCGGTCTCGCTCGCCAATGTCTCGTAAGAGATGCCAGCCTCCCTGCGGAGGGCCATCATCTGCACCCCGAAGCTCTTCTTTCTGCTCCTCTTCTTCGTACCCATCCCCACCCTCCCAAGGCCGCCCTTGGCAATGTCAAGGATGGCCCTCTGTCACTGGCCAGTTGCGAGCTGGCCGCAGTTCATGTCGCCCGGTGTCGTTGCCCATCCGTTCGGCGCAAACACCCGCGCCCCTCACCGCGAGGAGGCTCACCAGCCAGTGGCAACGAAACACACGCCCGCCTCACCGCCTCTCGGACACGAGCGATCTAATTGCCCTCTGGGGCCAAGGGCCCATTCTCCAGGATCTTGGTCTGCTCCAGCAAGGTGGCCAGGTTGCCCAGCATCCCCTGGACCCTGTCCGTGAGGTTCACCAGGCGGATGCGGTTCTTCCAAAGGACTATCCTTTCCAGGTTTTCCCTGATGAGGAGGTTGGCCGCCCTCGGTGAGAGGTGATGGACTTTGTCGAAATCGATCACTATCTTCTCCCCGCACGCCAAGGCCTTGGTGACCTTTCGGATGAGGGCCTTTGCGGAAGTCAGATCCATGGCCCCTTCGAGCTTGAAATAGATCGTCTTCAAGGACTCGTGATACACCGCGCGGATCCTGAGCACCCCGGCGGTTTCTCGCACCCACGATTTCCCCCTCTCCAGTACCTCTTCGGGTAGGGTTGGCAGGAGGTTGCGCACGTCCCGGATGGGAACTGCCTCGTTTAGGCCTCGGAGGATGCGCCCGAGGGGGCTCAGATCCCCCTTTGGGACGCGGCGAGCGATGCGGCGAAAGGCCCGATTGAGCCCCATCTGCGGTATCACCCTCCGTCGCGGGTGGAGGAGAATCCGCCTGCCGATGGAGCGCCAGGAGAAGGCCTCTTGACACAGCCACTGGAATCCCCTTTGAAGGGTCTCAGGGCTCATCAGGCTGGGTCTGAAGACAACATGCATCCCATCGTACATTGCCCAGTCCTTCGTGAGGATCCTCCCTTGGCCCTCCATGCGCCGATAAAGGGGCGTCCCGGGTAGGGGCGTCAAGACGAAGAACACAGGCAGTTCGATCTCGTTCTTCTCACAGAACCTGAGCGTACGCTCGAACACACCCTCGTCATCGTTGTCCAGACCCACGATGAAGCTCCCCACCACCATGATGCCGTTATCCCTGATGGTCTTCAGGGACCGCTCGTACTGTTCCACACGGTTGAAGCGCTTGTGCACTCCTTCCAGATTCTCCGGGTCCAACGACTCGATCCCGATGAAGAGGGAGTAGCAGCCGCTGCTGGCCGCCAGCCGAAGCAGCCCAGGGTCCTGAGCGATGGTGATGCTCGCTTGGCTCCCCCACTTTATCCCGAGTGGTTTCAGTGCCTCGAAGAGCTCCCTGGCGTGTCTGGGATCCCCGACGATATTGTCATCCACGAATGCCACGAACCTCTCCCCGAGGGCCTCCACCTCCTGAATCACCTCCTCCACAGGCCTGGTCCTGTACGTACGACCGAAGAACATGGACACCGAACAGTAGTCGCACTGGAATGGGCAGCCCCTGGTGGTCTGCACGCAGGCCACCTGGTCGTAGGCGTCAGCCTTCAGCAGCTCCATCCTGGGACGCGGGAGGCCGCGCAGATCAGGGTGCCCGTCAGCCTTGTAGAAGGGCCTGAGCCGGCCCCTTCTGGCATCCTCCACGATGGATCCCCACAATGCCTCCGCCTCCCCCACCACCACGGAGTCCACGTGGGCCTTGGCCTCCTGCGGCATCAGGGACGCGTGGATGCCCCCCATCACGACCGGAATCCCCCTTAGCCTGAACCTCTCGGCGATGCTGTAGGCTGCCGGGGCGTGCATGGTCATGGCCGTCAGGCCCACCAAGTCCACCGGCTCGTCGTAGTCGATGTCCTCGACGTTCTCGTCCGTGATGCTGACCTCCACATCCGGAGGCGTCAATGCCGCGACGGCTGGAAGGGTCAGGCGCGCGAACCAAAAGGAACGAACGTCCTGTCTGTCCTGCTGGTTCCATTCACCTCTGAACTTCGGTTCGATGAGCTTTATGCGCATCTGTTCACCCCACGATCACCCTTTTCCTCTCACCTGTAGATGGTGATCCTTTGTCCAGGCCTTATCTGGGTCTTGTCCCCCAACTGGTTCCACTCCTGGATGGCCTTGACATTCACCTTATATCTCTGGGCGATGTCCCACAAGGTCTCGCCGGCAGCCACCAGATGGGAGACCTTCCTGCTGCCCGATTCCTTGGCCGCTTCCTTCTTCTCGGGGGCAGGGGAAGCGGCCACCTTCGTCTCTCCTGGGGTCGCCTTGGAAACCGCCGCCTTGATGACGCTGTTGCACTCTTTCACCTTCTCGGCAGGGACGTAGATCTCGAACCGACCGGGTGGCAGGGTAGCACCCCTGATATGGGGGTTGAGCTCTCTCAGGGCCCGGTATGTGCCCGCACACCCCTGAGCCAAGGCGATGAGGTCCAGCTCACCCCGCTCCAAATGTACCTCCAGCCTCTCTGTCTTGAGGGGCGAGTAAAGCTCATCGGGGGCCAACTCGAATCCGTAGGCCGCCGGGTCTTGCAGTATGACCTTCGCCGCCGCGATCCTGAAGACGTACCTCTCCGTCTCGGATGGGAGGACCAGATCGAAAAAGGTGTTTGCCCTCTGCCGGATCATCTCCTTCTGGATCCTGTCCTCCCCTGCGTTGTACGCGGCCACCGCCAGGAACCAATCCCCGAACAGTCTGTACAGGTCCTGGAGGTAGGAGAGGGCAGCCTCGGTGGACTTGACCGGGTCCTGCCTTTCGTCCACCCAGGGTGTGGCCCTGAGGCGATATCTGTCCCCGGTGCCGGCGATGAACTGCCACAGTCCCACCGCCCCCGCGTGGGACTTGGCCTCGGGCCTCAGCGAACTCTCCACGATGGCCACATACTTGAGGTCATCGGGCAGTCCCCTTGCAGCGATCTGGGCCTGTACGAGCGGGAAGTAGCGGTTGGCCCGTTTGATCCACAGGAGCACCTGCGCCACGTCACCCACCATGACCAGGAACTCCCGATCCATCCGCTCCCAAAGGGGTCGATCCTCAACCGGGAAGCGCTGCCCAAACAGCTCGAAGGACTTGGGGAAACGGTAATGCTCCATCCCCTGCAACCGTCGCAACCTCTCCAACTCTATCCGAGACTCCCTCACGGATTCCCTGAGGACCTCGATCTCCGAACGGAGCTTCTCTATGGTCGATTTCATCTCTGCGATCTCCGTTGCCCCGTCGGAGGCCACGGCTGTGCCCACCAGCAACAGGACCGCGGCCATGGCATGAAGAAGGAATCGAAAACCGCTCATGCCGTGATACCCCTTGAAGATCTCCACCCCCAGGGCGAGACGCCCATGAGGTATCGATGATTGTTAGCAGATCCCGAGGGTCGAATCAATGGATCGGAGGCCGAATCAGGGCCGCACCCCGCACAGCGGGTTTCGAACAGCGCCTTGCCATGGATCGTCCACCGCCGGTGATCTGTGATCCTCTGGGTCCGTCGGCAAGGGGCCGGCGACCGAGGTCTAGACAGGCCCCCGAGAGATCGCCCCCTTCCCTTGCACCCATGCCCGAAGATGTCCCTCGCCAAGGGACAGGCGGCCCACGAGGAGGCGACCCCAGTCAGTTGTAGTTTGGCCCCTTTTGCGGGACTGGGAGAGGCACCTTGAGGAAAGGCACCCCCTCCTCCCGCAGGAGTCGGTCCTCCTCCTCGGTGGTCGTGCCCCTGATGTTTCTCTCCTCCTCCACACCGTAATGGATCCTGAGGGCAGTCTTGGCGAACTCCGGCCCCACGTCTTCGAAGCGGGTCTGTATGAACTCTTGGAGGGCCTGGAGGAAATCGGGCCGGCCCCTCTGCCCATCCCCTTGCCCCCCCCTTCGAACCATGCCACCCGTCGAAAGGTGCTGGGCGACCCGAACGGTACCGCACACAGGACACTGAATCAGGCCGCGCTCCATCTGATCCAGCAACGAGGCATGGTCCTGAAACCACCCCTCGAACTGGTGACCGTCCTCGCACACCAGGGCGAAGATCATCATGGGAGAAATCCCCCTATTCCTTCATCATCCCGCGCTGGAACTTCTTGAAGAGTCCCTTGCATTCTGTACATCGCATGGTGGCGCCTTTGGGATACAGGTGGCTCTTCAACGGGAATATCATGATCTTGCGGCAGTAGGGACAGATGACCTTGTGCAGGACCTCCCCGTCCCTCTCCAGCACTTCTACTCGAGTGGCCTTCAGGGCGGCCTCCCGCTCTGGGCGCTTCACGTCATTTCCTCCATCGCAGCGAGGATGCCTGCGCCGGCAGATCCCGCATCTGCGATCTGTGGCTTGGACCCCCTTGCACCATCTCTCGCGGCTGCGCTATCTCCAAGCCTTGTGTGCCGTCCCAGGCCGAAGATCGTTTGAGCATCGCGAGAGCTTCTCGGCGATGGCCCGATCCGCATCGGCCAGGTCCAACTCCGACACCTTGTGGATCTCGGTCCACTGGCATGCCGTGTGCTCGCTGAGGAGGATCTCTCCGCCCGTCCATCGACAAAGGTAAGCCAGCAGCAGGATGGATCCCCCGGCTTGGCCGTGGCTGACCACGTGGAAGACGTCTCCCACTTCCACTTGAATGCTCAGTTCTTCCCCCAGTTCCCTTCGGAGGCATTCCTCCGGGCTCTCCCCTTCCCTGAGCTTGCCCCCGGGGAACTCCCACTTGCGGGCATTGACCCCGTGTTCCGGACGCTTGGTCAGCAAGACGCGTCCCTGTGCATCCATCAGGATGGCTGCCGCAACAGGGACCATCACTCAGACCTCGCAAGACTCGCCAGGTTTCAGGACGGTCGTGGCGATCCCTGAGCCGCCCATCAACTCCACGAAGCGGCCGGCGTCTCTCTCCAGGATGGGGAAAGACCCATAGTGCATGGGTATGACCCGCCTTGGCCTGAGGAGTTGAGCCGCCTTGGCTGCCTGCACCGGGTCCATGGTGAAGACCCCGCCTATGGGGAGGAGCGCTACCTCCAATGGGTAGAGCTCACCGTAGAGCCTCATGGTCTCGAACAGGCCCGTGTCTCCGGAGTGATAGACCCGGCGGCCGTCCTCCATCTCGACGATGTACCCGCAACAGACCCCGGTGGCCGTCGAGTGGATGGCCTGGGTCATCAGGACTTTCAGGCCGCGGTGCTCAGCAACACCCCCTACGTTCATCCCGAAGCCGCCGAAGACCACCCGATCATCCGGAAGCCCGCACTCTGCCTTGAGACGCGCCGCGGTCTCCACGTTGGCCACCAGCAACGCACCGGTCTTCTTGACTATCTCTCCGGCACTGGCCGAATGGTCGAAGTGGTCGTGGGTCACGAGCACCAACTCCACGACCTTCCATTCATCCAGGGTCGCCGTCACCGTTGGGCCCCCGATCCAAGGATCGACCAGGATCACCTTTCCCTGGGGCGAGACGATCTCGAAACCCGCATGACCCAGCCAACGGATCTTTATCTTGCCGCTCATCGTTTCCCCCCTTTCGCCAAGAGTTACGGTGAATTCGATCTTACTTCATCCTACCGGATATCTCAATGCGGCACAGGCCTCGGTCTGGCGCCGAAGTGGCACCATCTGCCGGGGCGTCTCTTCCATAAGCATCCCTCACTCAAGACCAATAGAGTATACCCACATAACCCACGAAGTCGTTTCCGGGATGGACGTCCGAACTGGTGGCGTAGGCGACCTCTTGTGGGAAACGCGCTCCAAGCCCTCGCAGGCAGCTCAGGGCCGCGGCCACAGCCCCGGGACAACAGGCATTGGCGTTTTCCAAGGCCTCCTGCAGCACCCCTTGCGGGTCCATCTCCTTCATCCGCTGGATCACCCGAGGATCGGATGTCTCCCTCACCCAGCGCTCGGCCTCTTGTCCCAGGCCATGCGGGGTGAAGCCGTACCCGGGCCCGTAATGGGTCAGATCGGTGGAGCCCAGGACCCTGATCTTCCTCCCTAGCTCCTTGGCGATCCTGGCACACGATTCCCCGATCCGTATCCCCTCCGCCGTAGGCGCTGTGCAAATCGGGAGGATTCGCGCCTTGGGAAAGGCACACCTTATCAGGGGGAGCTGGAGCTCCCTGGTGTTGTCCGGCTCGGCAGTTCCGGGCTCTTCCTCGTTGAAACGGAACTCACTGAGGAGCCGGGAGGCCATCTCAGAGTCCACTTCAATCGGGCCGAGTGGGGTATCCCACGCACCCTGTGCCATGATCAGGTGTCGGCTCCGGGTCCCCAGATGTCCTCCGAAGAGGACCACCGTATCCGGTGCAGGGCCCTCTCTCATGAGGGCGACTACCTGGCCAGCGATCCGCCCCGAGTAGACCCACCCGGCGTGGGGGACGATCCCCCCGAGGGGCTCTCCTGCCCGTTTTGGCGCGGGGGGGGCCTGCTGGAAGAAGGCCTCCATTTGCCTGCGACACTCTTTCTCACTCCTCGGGTACCAGGATCCCGCAAAGACGGCCGGCCTGACCTTCATCGGTCACCTCCTCGCGCGTGGTGCGCTGGCCCCCTGTCCAACAGAAGGGCTTGCTGCCGATCACCCACCTGTGCTTCGAGGCACAGGGGGCACCCCTAGCCCAGCGGCCTCCGGAGGCGCTCCTTGCTGCTCGGTGAGCTCAAGTGGAGGGCGCCAGTCCCATGCGAGTCCTCACCTCACCGACGATCTTCCCGAGCGCCTCCCCTGCCGAGCCCCTGACCAAGGCGTCCGCCAGCGAATCGTACGGGGTGGAATCACGGTTGAGGATCACCAGGAGCGCACCGGCCTTCTTGGCCGCCAACGGCAAGGAGGCGGCAGGCTGGACCACCAGCGAGGATCCCACCACCAGGAAGAGATCGCTCTGTTCTGCCCTGCGAAAGGCCTCCGCGGTCTCGCGCTGCGGCATCTGCTGACCAAAGGATATGGTGGCCGGCTTCAGCAGGCCATGGCAATCCTCGCAACGGGGGGCTTGCGAGGATCTGAGGAGCCTCTCCTGGATCTCGTCCCTATCGTATCGTTTGCCGCAGCCGAGGCATCCCACCTCCAAGGCAGTCCCGTGGAGCTCGATGACCCGATCCCTCGGGAGCCCGGAGGCCTGATGAAGCCCGTCTATGTTCTGGGTGATCACGCAGTCCAGCCTCCCAATCCGGTAAAGATCGGCTATGGCTAGATGGGCAGCATTGGGCCTCGCGGTCTTCAGGACCCTGTACATCTCCGTGCTCATGGCCCAGTAGCGGAGGCGTGCCTCCTCGCTTTCCTGGAACCTCTGGAAGGTGAAGTCATCGGGGTTGTAACGTTCCCAGAGCCCCCCGGGACTCCTGAAGTCCGGTATCCCGCTCTCGGTGCTCACCCCAGCCCCTGTGAAGACGACGACCCGTTGGGAAGATGAGATCCACCGAGCCACTCGATGGTATAGATCCTCCATCACCACCTCCATGGGGGTCCTGGATCCTCTGATAGCCATTGCCACGAGCATGGATCCCGCAGTCTGCATTTTATCCCATACCTCCACCTTCGCAAACCCGTCTCTCCCCAGTGGAGTCACAGGCCCATCGGGTAAGACAAAGAGCCAGCGGGCGAACAGACAAGGAGGGCCCCGCCCAAAGTTCGGCCTCTACCCCATGTGCTCTGTTCAGGCTTGACCGCGCCGGTCAAACATCGCACTATTGGGACCGAACAGCGGGGCCGATGGAGGAGATCATCAGCGCACGCAGGAGGGGTCATGAGCAAGGGGCTACAGGCACAGAGGGTTCTGCCCACGGAAAAGGCGCTCGAGGCGGCTAGGGAGTGGATGGGTCCGGGAGGGAGGCTCTGGTTTCTGGATGTAGAGTCCCCAGACAGGCTCGGCCTCACAGGCGGAGAAGGCCCGGGCGTCTCGGTCCAGACGAGGTACCAACGCCTGGACCTGGTTCGGCTGAGCGGTTTCGGTCTGTGCATGATCCTGGACGGCAGGATGCAGTTGGCGGAGAGCGACGAATGGATATACCACGAACTCCTCGTCCACCCTGCCTGCGTCATCCATGGGTCTCCCCGCAGGGCCATCGTCCTTGGCGGGGGGGATGGATGCGCGTTGAGGGAGTTGCTCAGGTATTCCAATCTGGAGGAGATCGTACTGGTGGACATCGACGAGGAGGTGCTGGCCGTATCCAGGGATCACCTCCTTTCCCTGAACAGGGGGGCCTTGAGCGACCCTCGGGTCAGGCTCGTGTGCTCCGACGCGATGGACTTCCTCCGGCAGGACAGAGGGCTCTACGACGTGATCATATCGGACCTCACCGAGCCCTTCGACCCCACAGAGCCCGGGGAGGTCCTCTCATCCCATCTCTACTCGGCAGGGTTCTACCAGACCATCAAGGAGAGGCTCACCCCGGAGGGTGTCTTCGTTTGCCAGACAGGGGGGATCTTGTGGCAGCCAGAACACGACCACTATTCCCTGAGGATCATCGAAGGGCTCAGGGGGCAATTCGAGCACGTGACCTCATGCTATGAGTTCATCCCCTCCTTCGCTGAGCTGTGGAGTATCACGCTGGCATCCAAGAGGCCCCTGGAGAAGACCGCAGACGAGGTCGATGAGGCCTTGAAGCGACTGGAGGTGGAGGGGCTGAGGTACTATGACGGGATCTCCCACCAGCGGGTCTTCTCCGCTCCTCCCCAGGTACGTGCCAGATCGCCGGAGACAGGTCCTCGGGGGAGATGAACGAGGGCCTGGGAGTCACGCCAGTTCTTGGACGCTCTGTCTCCCCCTCTCCAATGCCTCCAGGTTCTGCCCCAGCCGGTGAGAGGGCATCAGCTCTCCGATGACCCGCTCGAAGGCCTCTCGTCTCAGGGGGAGCACCCCGGTGGCGGACAAGGCCCCGAGCATGACTATGTTGGCGAACACAGGATCCCCCATGCCCAGGGCTATCTCCGTAGCGTCCACCGTCCAGACCTTCTTGGCTAGCCTGCGAAGCTTCTCCAAGATCACGGGGAGCTCCGGATATGATGCATCGCCGGCTATGACGTCTATGGGGTAGATGGGCCGGGTGTTGGTCAGCAACAGGACTCCGGGATTCCCGTACGGTGCCAGGACCCGCAAGGCCTCTGTCGGCTCCAGCCCCACCACCATGTCGCACTGCCCCTCCGGTATCAGGGGGGAAAACTGATCCGTCCTTGATATCCTCAGGTGACTCATCACGGATCCTCCCCTCTGCGAGGCGCCGTAGGTCTCCCCTATGGTCACGGTGAATCCTTCCTCCACCAGGACCTGCCCCAGGATCTGAGAGGCCAGCACATTGCCCTGCCCACCGACGCCGGTGATGATCAAATTACATGGGTCCTTCTCCAGGAGCATCTACACCGCCTCCTTCCTTATCGCCGACTTGGGGCAGATCTCCGCGCAGACCCCACACCCGGTGCAGATGGCCTCATCTATGCGCGCCTTTCCACTGGCCGGCTCCCACACCAGTCCAGGACACTTGAAGACGCGGGTACACAGACGATTGCACCCGCACTCCTTGCCCGCACACAGCCCCTGGTCCACTTGGACCTTGTAAAGGGCCTTGCCCCGCTTGCCCCTCACCAGGGCGCACTCCTGTCTCAGGACCAGCACCTTTACCCCTTCTTCGTCCAGGAGGAGCCGACACAAGGCCTGAGTGGTCTCCCAGACATGAAACGGATCCCCTGTCTCGACCTTTGCCCCGAGGGCCCTGCAAAGTCCCTCTATGTCCACCACAGGGGCCTGAGATCCCATGGCCGTCCTCCCTGTGCCAGGGTGAGGCTGAAAGCCGGTCATGGCAGTGGCGCTGTTATCTAGTATGACCATGGTGAAGTTGGAGCCATTGTACTTGGCGTTGACGAGGGCGGGTATGGCCGCATGGTAGAAGGTCGAGTCTCCGCACAAGGCCAGCACGGGCTGATCGAACCCAAACCTCCTGAGCTGCCCCATCCCGTTGGCGACCCCTGCCCCTGAACCCATGGCGTGGAGGGTCTTCATCTGTCCGTACCCGGCAGGACCGATCCCCAGGGAATAGCACCCGATGTCGCCAACCACAAAGCCATTTCGGCCGTCGAGCTGCAGGGCATTCTTTATGGCCCAATACGCGGCCCTGTGGGGACAGCCCGCGCAGAATCCCAATTGCCGCGCCGGGGCATAGAGCCCCGCGGCCTGAGCCGCCTCATGGGCGTACTGGGGCGGACGGGCCTCCTCATGCGGCAGACCCAGGACCTGGCGGATCGCCCTCTTCACCAGATCCGGGCCCATCTCCCCGGTATCTGGAATGGTCCCAGTGGCCTTGCCGAGAAAGACCTTCGGGCCCAACTCATCTCGGCGCTGGCAACACAGGGCCTTTACGTTGTCCTCCAGAAAGGGGTCCACCTCTTCAACGAACAGGACCTTGTCCCCCTTGCTGAGTTGTTCCAGGAGGAAGGCCTTGGGAAGGGGCCACGTGGTGCCCACCTTGACCACCCCGACGCGATCCTTCAACCCCAACTCGGTCACTGCCTCCAGGGCGTACATCCAGGATGCCCCGCATGTGACCACGAGGAGATCGGGCCTCTCGGGTCCTCGGTAGAGGTTGTAAGGGGATGCCTCGAAGCGCTCCTTGGCCTTGCGCAGCTTGTCGTGAAGCAGTTTGTGGGTCAGGCCCACCGGCAGGGGGATGACAGGTCGGGAGAGATCGAACCAGGGCCTGCGGGTTTCCTTGGGGATCTCACCTAGGGTCACGTTTCCCCTCGCGTGCGATACCCTGGTGACACTACGAATCAGGCACGGAAGCCCCAGTTCCTCGGAGAGATCGAAGGCCCAGCGCGTCATCTCCTTGGCCTCTTGAAACGTGGAGGGCTCCAGGAGCGGCAGGTCCGCGAGCTTGGCGTAGGCCCGGGAGTCCTCCTCGTTGCTGGATGACAAGGCGGAGGGGTCGTCGCACACGACCACCACGAGCCCCCCCTTTGTCCCGCTCAAGTTGAGATTGAGCAAGAAGTCCGCCGCCACGTTGAGGCCATTTTGCTTCATGGCAGTCAGTCCCCTCAGCCCTGCCATGGAGGCAGCAGCGGAGACCTCCAGGGCCACCTTCTCGTTTACGGACCACTCCACGTATATGCCCAGCCCCGCGCCCACCTCGGAGAGGGAACCTATGATCTCAGAGGAGGGATTCCCGGGATAGGCACTGCAGACCCGAACCCCGGCCTCGATGGCCCCTCTGGCAATGGCCTCATTTCCCATGAGGAGCACTTTGCGCCCCGGTTCGTCCTTGGCGATGATGCTCATGGGCCTACCTCCCCTGACGAGCACATGATACGCCGCACCAGATCTGAGGGGAGCTTGATGTACCCCCCTTCCAGTTCCCCCCTTTCTCTCAGGGCCATCAAGGCGCGACGCTTCTTGAGCAGGGAGGCCTCACGCAGGTGCATGGCATTCTCCTGGGGAAGGGGCTGGACCTCTATGAGCCCTGAGGCCTGAGCGCTGGACAGAAGCCCCTCTCCCCTATCGCTTCGGACCAGGACCGTGTTCCATCCCTCCACGCCCTCGACCGTCCCCACGGATATGTCAGAGAGCTCGGAGGTCATGTCCAGACACACACCGCAACCGGACCGGATGAATGGTCGAATGTCATCCAGTGGGATGTCCATGGTCCCTCGAGGCGTTGTCACCTTGAGGAGCCGCTCCGGGGGTGGCGTTATGTCCATTTTGGAGACCTCCTCCCCCCTGGCCCTCTCCCTGATGAAATCGAGAAACGGCCCGTAGACCAGGGCCCAGGTGCAGAAAAGCCCTATGACCATGGCTATGTTCCCTATGGGTGTCTTCCTCTCCAGTGGCGATGCCCTCATCTTGGCCAATGCCAGGACCTGGCACGGGATGCCCACCGCCAGGATCCCCTCATGCCCATCCCAGGGACCGGCATTCAGGGCCTCCAAGGTCGCCCCTGCGACGTAGCTGGACCCACTGCATTGGAGGACCTCCATGGATGAGCGGCAGATCGTACCGTATGGGAGATGGTCCCCTCCCCTGCGGGTGAGGACTGCGGCATCCACAAGCCCGGCTTCCAAGGCGTGGCTCACCAGGGCGGACACCACCCCCCCTGTCTGCGCCCTTCTTCGGACCCCATCATCGGCAGCACGTGCCATCAAGGCCCGCCTGACGGGTCCCATCTCCCAATCCCGATAACCCCTCCCGAAGACCGCCCGATGAAGCAGCTCGATATCCACCTCGACCCTCGGGCAGTACGAAAAACAGCGCCCCTCCGACAGGTCGCATTCGTGGAGCTTCACCACCCTCCCCTTCCAGGACCTGAGGTACGGACACAGCGAGGAGCATGCCCCGCACACGGTGCACAGATCTCGGCGCAGGACCCGCTCTTCCAGCGCCTGAACCCCCCTTTTCTCCTCCATCACCGCCCCCTGCTATTCCCATCCGTATACGAATTTGTCCTTTGGGTTGCGGATGACGAAGACCGGACAAGGCGCATGGCGGATCACCTTCTCGGCCACGCTCCCCAGGAGGACATGGGCCAGCCCTGACCTACCTTGGGTGGCTATGACGATCACGTCCACCCCGAGCTCCTTGGCCTTCTCCACTATGACGAAGTGAGGCAACCCGACCTCCAGTATCTCCTCCACATCGATGCGCTCCTTAACGCCCCTAGGGATCACCTTCTGGAGGTCCTCCTTGGTCTCCCTGAACACCCTTTCCTGGAATTCACTGAAGTCGGCGATGTAAGCTCGAACAGAGGGATGCACTGGTTCCATGACGTGGAGCACGTACAACTTGGTCTTGTACTCCTCGGCCATGGAGGCTGCAAACTTTGCGGCCAGGACAGAATTCTTGGAGAAATCGATTGGAACCATGACCCCTTCGATAGAGATCATCCCGCACCTCCCTTTCCGTCAGTATGTGCCACCTTCAAAGGTGTTCACTTGGGAGTGGACCCCCACTTCCTTTATCATCATGGGCCTGTTCCACGGCCTCCCCATGATCCCATCGTGGATCGCCCAGCTCCTCCCCCTTACGCTGGCCTCCATGCCAGGCTGGCGAAACGGCGTGGAACCGTCGAGGCGCTTGAAGAAGAGCCCGTGCGGGGGACGGAACTCGGCGTCGATCCACCTCATCTCATGCTCCCAAGTCTTGAACTGATAGCCGAAGCCGTGACGCTCGAAGATCATGGCATTATGGTAAGCCATGGCGTCGCAGCAAATCCACCTCCGGTCGGTCATGGCGCAGAAGGCCTCGATGCCTTCCAATGCTGCCCCCACCCATCTGAGCCCCTTCCTCACCTGGCCGGGGGCCAAACCGGCCCTCATGGCCTCGACCTCCTCGCCGACGTTGCGTCGCCCGGAGAACAGGTCAGCCGGGATCCTACCGTACTCGTCCAGGTCCACCTGGAAACGTCTGGAACCGGGATCATTGATGTTGAGGCCGATGACGTCCAGTCCATCCCCCCCGGACTCCTTGAGGAATATGGAGTAGATCGGGTCGGGCTGGCCAGGAGGACCCGTGATCCTGACGTTGAGGATCCTGCCATGGTCCCGATAGAGGACCCTCAGCCTGAGTCGCCCCTCAGAATCCCGAAAGCCCTCCGGGTCGATCCCGAAGGCCTGGAAGCAGCCCTTGGGCAACAACGCCCTGATGAGATCGAACCAGTCCGCATCGGAAAGTCTCCTGATCTCGGGGATCCACATGGTCAGAGGTCCCGAACCCCACTGCTCACAGCAACAGAGGTCACGCTATCAGAGGGGGCCACGAGCTGTCAACGGCTTCGAAGGATTGACAAAGGGGCGCGATCCCCTTAGATTACCTTCCCTTGGAGTGGATTCCAGGGGAATGCCGCCCATGCGACAGCGAGTGATGAGAAGTGGGGCAAATATGCACCAAGATGAGACCTGACCGGTCAAGAGGGGTGGCGGCATTTGTCTTGGCTTCGAGTCCTCGGCGCTCGATCCTCCCGAGGATCTTGCCCCCGGTGATGCCACCCCTCTCTTGCGGGACGCGGGATCGGTCTCGACCGAGCTTCGGGGCAACGCGGCCATGGTGGATCCCAGGCCCGGATCCCGGAGGATCACAGCGCCATCGGCGAGCAGCCCCGAGAGACGCCACCACTTCGTGATCCCTTGCGAGGAGATGTGATGAGGGTCTTCATAGCTGGTGTTGACGGGTACCTCGGTTGGTCCTTGGCCATGTACCTCACGGCCAGGGGACACGAGGTGGCCGGATTGGACAACTACATGAGGAGGGATTGGGTGGCCGAGGTGGGCTCCCAGTCTGCCACCCCTATTCGACGGATGACGGAGAGGCTCCAGGCCTTCAGGGACAGGTTCGGCACGAACTTGGACTTCCGCAGGGGCGATGTCAGGGACTACAACTTCGTCTGGAACCTGTTTCGGACATTCCGACCGGAGGCCATCGTCCACTTCGCTGAGATGCCTTCTGCCCCGTACAGCATGATGGACGTGAATCATGCGGTCTTCACCCAGACCAACAATATAGTCGGTACCCTGAACATCCTCCACGCCATGAGGGATGTCTGCCCGGAGGCCCACCTGGTGAAGCTGGGGACCATGGGGGAGTACGGGACCCCCAACGTGGACATCCCGGAGGGGTTCTTCACCATCGAGTACAGGGGTAGAAAGGACACGCTCCCTTTCCCGCGCCAGGCCTCGAGCTGGTATCATCAGAGCAAGGTTCACGACAGCAACAACGTGATGATGGCCTGCCGTCTCTGGGGTCTGCGCTCCACGGACATCATGCAGGGTGTGGTCTACGGGCTCCGCATCGATGAGATGGGGGAGGACGATCGCCTGTTGACACGATTCGACTTCGATCAATGCTTTGGCACGGCCATCAATCGATTCTGCGCTCAGGCCGTCATAGGGCACCCCCTTTCGCCTTTCGGAAAGGGTCATCAGAAGAGGGGGTTCCTTCCCCTGAGGGACTCCATGCAGTGCCTGACCTTGGCCATAGAGAATCCCCCTGAGGCGGGCGAGTACAGGGTGTTCAATCAGTTCGAAGAAGTCTATGACCTGACGGAGCTGGCCCTGAAGGTCCAGAAGGTAGGCAAAGAGATGGGCCTGGATGTGCAGGTTCAGCCCGTGGAGAACCCCCGCATGGAATTGGAAGAGCACTACTACAACCCGGATCATGAGAAGCTGCTCAAGCTGGGGTACGTCCCCACCCACGACATGGAGTCCGAGCTCCGGTTCATGCTCTCCGACCTGATGCGCTTCAGAAACCGTATCGAGGCGCGCCGTTACGCCCTGATCCCGGACATCCGCTGGGACGGCAGGCGCGAGAAGGTGAAACCCATAACCTGAAGCCTCCTTGAGCCGGGGATGCGGCTCTTGAGCTTTTTGGCTCGCGAGCCCCTAACGACGAGGGTTGCGGAGAGGCCGTAGGGTGGACCGCGCCTCTTTGCTGGGCCGTCCATTGGTGCTGTTGAGCGCAACGGAGCAGAGGCCTCCGAATCCGGTTGCCACGGAAGGGCTGGGTTTGACATGACATCTCTTGCGTGGCTAGAATGGGTCCCGGTCCTTGGATTAGGGCACCCACTGCAAAGGAGGTCCGCACATGCTCTTGGAGGGCAAGAACGCCATCGTCACTGGAGGGAGCAGGGGTATAGGCACTGCTATCTGTCTTGACCTGGCCGCCAACGGGGCTAACGTGGCCCTCAACTACCGCAAGTCCGCTGCCGAGGCCCAGCAGGTGGCAAGGAGGATCGAGGAACTCGGCAGGAAGTGCCTCGCGTTACAAGCCGAGGTATCCAGTTTCACCGGGGCTCAGCAATTCGTGGAGCGAACGCTCCAGGAGTTCGGTTCCATTGAGATACTCGTGAACAACGCCGGCGTCAATTGGGATGGGGTCATCTGGAAGATGACCGAGGAGCAGTGGGATGCGGTCATAAACGTGGACCTGAAGGGGACCTTCAACTACTGCAGGGCCGTGGCCCCCATATTTCGGGAGCAGAAATACGGAAAGATCGTCAACATCACATCCATCAACGGGTTGCGAGGCAAGTTCGGCCAGACCAATTACTCCGCGGCCAAGGCAGGGGTGATCGGGCTGACCAAGGCCCTAGCCAGGGAGCTGGGCCGGTACAACGTCAACGTCAACGCCGTGGCCCCGGGTTTCATACTCACCGAGATGTACGAGACCGTCCCCGAGGAGGTCAAGCAGACCGCCTTGGCCGAGATCGTCCTGGGGAGGGCCGGCAAGCCGGAGGAGGTGGCCTGGGTCGTCACCTGCCTTTGCTCCGAGAGGGCGCGCCATATCACTGGTGAGTGCATCCAGGTCTCAGGAGGCCAGTATATCTGAGCAGTTGGCCTTGGAGCCCGAGGGTTCATCGATAGGCGTTGGGCCACCCTCTTTGAATCTGTCCCAGCAAGATCCAAGATCCTCCGTCCAAGACCCGGGGACCCCGGCGGTCCTCGTACGGAGGGTCTGTGGCCTTGGGGACCTCGTCCTCACCCTGCCGTTCCTCAAGGCGATCTCGCTGAGACATCCCGGGGTCGCCATCCACATGATAGGTCACGAGGGGCATCTGGAGCTCCTCCTCGCCGCTGGGTACATCTCACGGGGGTTCCCAGAGGAACAGTCCGGATGGCACCTCCTGTTCGCCGGGACCCATCCCACGGTGGCGCCCCTGAGGCCCGATCCGGGGTCGTACGACGCTGTCTACTTGTTCGTGGACGATCCCGAGGGATCCCCCCTGGTGCTGTCCCTGTCCGGTGTCTTGGGGGAGCGGCTGCACCCAATCCCCGCGCGTCCGCCTCCGGGTGAGCCGATCCACTCGGCCATCGAGCCGTTTCTCCATGTTCGGGGATTGCCGGTGCCTCCCGGAATTGGCGGCCAGGCCTTTCTCCAGCTGGCAAAGGCAAAGGAAGGGGATGGAAGGCCGGGCCTTGGGTTGAAGCAACGGGGCTCGGCTGCATCCGGTGTGGTCCTGGTACATCCAGGCAGTGGAAGCCCCAAGAAGAACTGGCCCCCTGACCGCTTTGCGGAGCTCCTGAGAGAGATCTCGACTGCCTTTCGGCCCTTGCGGCCCTGCCTGATACAGGGGCCCGCGGACCATGCGGCAACGAAGGCCATCTTGGATGCGTACGACCTCAAGCAGGAGCTGGGAGTGGTAGCCGGCCTGCGTCCCCTGGACCTGGCCAGGCTGCTGAGTGAAGCGACCCTGTTCGTCGGAAATGACTCAGGGGTGACTCACCTGTGCGCTGCCTTGGGGGTCCCCACCATCGCCATATTCGGGCCGAGCGATCCCGCCCAGTGGTCGCCACTGGGGCCGTCCGTGAGGGTAGTGCTCAGGGATTTCCACTGTCGCCCTTGTCATCTCCAGGGGGAGAGGCCTTGCCCTTTCCATGTTTGCGAGAGATTCCCCTCGGTGGAGGAGGTGAAGGCGGCTATGCGGGACCTGCTGAGGCCAGCAGAGATCACCAGGCCCGGATGACCCGCCTTGGCCCGAGGGACTCACAGGCTAGGACCATGGCTGGGAAAGGATCATGGGAGGAGGTAGTCAGCGGCCAGTTGGCCACATGCAGCGGAGATATCCGCTCCCCTGCTCCATCGTATGGGGACCGTGAAGTACGCCTCATCGAGGATGCGTTTGAACCCTTCGACGACCTCCCTGCTAGGAGGCTGGAATCCGCAGCCCGGAAAAGGGTTCATGGGGATGAGGTTCACCTTGCACCGAATACCCCTCAATAGGCGGCAGAGGCGCCTAGCATCTTCCAGGCCGTCGTTGAGGCCCTTGATGAGGACGTACTCGAAGGTGATCCTCCCCCTCGGGGGCAGGGGAAGCTCGCGACAAGCGGCCAGGAGTTCCTTCAAGGGGTATCTCTTGTTCACTGGCATGAGCCGGGAACGGACCTCCTCTGTGGTGGCGTTGAGCGAAACCGACAGGTTGATCCCCAAACCCTCTTGCATCAGCCGGCGCATCTCCGGTACCAGCCCACAGGTGGAAACGGTCACCCTGCGCTTGGAGATGTCCAGTCCCTCCTGGAGCAACATGAGGCGTATCGCGCGCACGACGGCCTCGTAGTTGGCCAGTGGTTCTCCCATCCCCATGAGGACGACGTTGCGCACCCGCCCTTGGCCGAGAGAACGTCTGGCCACTACCACCTGATCCACTATCTCCCATGCCCAGAGCTGCCGCTTGAGGCCGACTCGGGCGGTCCGACAAAAGGCACACCCCATGGCGCAACCCACCTGCGTGGAGACGCACTGAGTCCAGTACCCTTCCTCGGGGATCAGGACCGTCTCCACCCTGAGCCCGTCTTCCAACCCAAGGAGCCACTTCTGGGTGCCGTCAGGACCCACCTGGCGTTGAAGGATCTCCAGATGCCCGATGCGGGCTACCCCTTCCAGCACAGACCTATCCTGCCTCGAGACATTGGTCATTTCATCGAAGGATAGGACGCTGTGGCGGTAGATCCATTCCAAGACCTGCACAGCGCGGTAAGGCTTAAGGCCCAAGGACACGAATAGGTCCCTCATCTCCCCGGGGAGCATATCCTTGAGGACATGAACCGGTGTCATCCCTGTGTCACAAGCTGCCACCCAGGCCATGCCGCTAGGCCGCAACGGTTGAGAACGACAAGGGCTGTCCTGCCGAGAGGACAGCCCGTCTGATGCATGTGCCGAGTCACAAGCCAGCGTCCGGTCTCGGTGATCAGGCAAGGACAGCCAGGACTTGGTCCGCCTCCACCGCCTGCCCGGCCTCAACCTTTATCTCCTTGACCACCCCGGCCTCCGGGGCCACTATGGGCATCTCCATCTTCATGGCCTCCAGGATGAAGAGCTCGTCATCCTCCTGAACCTGGTCGCCAACCTTGACCATGACCTCTATGATCTTCCCTGCCATCGGTGCCGTTACGTCAACGCTCACTGTCGTGTCCTCCCTTCCTCCATGGATTGCGAGGGCCGAGAGCCGACTCCCGGCTGCCACCTCCGGTGTGCCATTTCGGAGGTACTTGAATGCCTACCTCCATCCTGTTGATGAGGTAGCCAGCCCTTGCTCTTGCTGATCACCCCCTGATGAGCCGCGGGAGCATCAGGTGGTGATGTGGACACAGGGACTTGGGGTTCTGATAGGCCGAACCGGTGAACGCTACCATGTACCTCCTGATCTGGGCAAATGGGACAACCTCGTCCACGAATCCCATCTTGGCGCAGTAAGCCGGGCGGGACTTCTCGTGATATTCCCTGGCCATGGCGTTCATCCTGTCTATCACAGGCTGCAGTGGTCGACCTTCATCCTTCTCCTTCACCAGCCTCCTGGAAAACGAGGCAACCGCCGCCGTCTCTCCATGCATGACATAGATCTCCGTTGTCGGCGTCCCCAGCGTGAAGGCGTTGTGGTTGTTGGCTGTCGGTCCCCCCATGATGTAATGGGCTGCCGCTGTCCCCTTTCTCAAGACCACCAGCATCATGGGCACATCGGTCTGTTCGATGGAATAGATGAGGGACTGGCCCAGGCCGAGCAGCTCCGCCTTCTCGGCAAGGTCCCCCACGTCTATCCCTGTGGTATCTTGGAACCAGATGATGGGGATCCTGTCGCGGCCGCAGTGCGTCACGAACTCGTTCATCTTGATCAAGCCTTGGCGATATATCTTTCCCCCTACCCCGGGGTAAGGTGCGTACTCCGGGTAGCCCTTGGGCAAGAACCCCTGGATGTTCCCTATGATGCCCACCAGGAACCCGTCAACTTTGGCCAGGCCCGTGTAGATCTCAGGGCCGTACCCTGGCCTGAACTCCATGTGCTCGCTGTTGTCGGTCAGCCTGGCCAAGACCTCGTAGAAGTTGTAGGAGGCCTTCTGGTTGAAAGGGATCAGCCGGTTCAATTCCTCCGGAGGGAACCTCGGCTCCTTAGGATCAGCGACCCTGAAGAAACGCGGGTTGTAGGCAGGTATGTCCCTCATGTACTCCTTGAGGGAATCCAGGACCCCTTCCTCTGTCTCGTGCACCTCCCGAAAGAAGCCCGTCTCGTTGTAATGGATCTCCACCCTCCCCGGCGGCACTGCCTTGAACTTCCTCGTTGCCTCGATGATCAGCTCTGCCCCCTCCTCGTCGAAAAATCCCTTGGGGCTCATCCCGCTCACAATCCCACCGCCTCCCACAGCGATGTTGCAGTTCTTATGGGCTATCAAGATGGTGGGGCTGATGCCTTGGTAACCGCCTCCGGCCGGGTTCGTGCCCCATATACCGGCCAGGACAGGGATCCCCAACTTCTCCAGTTCGGCATGTCGGAAGAAGGTGGTCCCGTTTCCCCGCCTGTTGGCGTAGACCTTCTCCTGCTCGGTCAGCTTCACGCCGCTGCAGTTCACTAACCACACCAGGGGGATATGGAGTCGTTTGGCCATGTCGGTGACGCGCAGGATGTTCTCGGCCTGGCCCGCTATCCACGCACCAGCCATGACCTTGTTGTCGAAACCGATGACCACGGCCCATCTGCCGGAGATCCTCCCCAATCCGTCGACCACACCCGTTGTGCCTGACTCCTCATCCATGGGATCGAACAAGGTATGGAGGGGACACCACGTCCCGGGGTCGATGAGATACTCAAGCCTCTGATATACAGTCCATTCCCCCCTGGAATTGATCACCTCCGCTGGGAGGCCGGCCTTTCTGGCCTTGTTCACTGCCTCCTCGATGGAGGCTTCCACCTCTTTGATCTGTCTCACATTTTCCTCGCTTTGAGCCAACTGCCTTTCCGTCAGAGGTTTACCGAGGCTCGACATTCGTTCGAAGTAAGGTCTCATGTAACTCCCTCCGGATCATCCTGTCCGAGGCCCAAACCAAAGGCACCCGGTGAGGATTCGTTGAACGAGGTCCGAACCCTCGGCGGCGGGGCCTCTTCGCCCTGGTCCGCATCCCTGTCGAGGACACCCCCCCAGGAAGAAGACATCGCTTTGGTGCCAGGGCATCCCTCATCGCGGTACGTGGGTCCAGAAAGGACGCCTCATCGATTGGCCTTGCGAATTCCGAGCCGGTCCAGGGCGATGATGGTCTTCTGTATGTTGGCTGTACCTTCAACGATCTGGTACAGCACCGCATCCCGGTAATACCTCGCCACTGGGTATTCGGTGGAGTACCCGTAGGCCCCCAGTATCTTCATGGCTGAATGGGCGGCCCTGGCTACCACCTCCCCCGCGAAGTACTTGGCATACGACGTCTCCAGGGTGTTGCCCAACTGGCCCTGGTCCTTTTGATAAGCCGCCCGATACGTCAGGAGCCTCGCCGCCTCTATCTCCACCGCCATGTTGGCTATCATCTCTTGGTTCATCTGGAAGTTTCCGATGGCCTGTCCGAACTGCTCCCTCTCGTTGCAATACTGTATCGAGGCATCCAGACAGGCCTGCGCCAGGCCCACCGCCCCTGCTGCACAAGAGAGCCTGGTCTGATTGAGGGATGAGAACACTATCTTCACCCCGTCGCCGAGCTGTCCCAGGACGTTGCCCTTGGGGACCCTGACGTCCTCGAAGATCAGCTCTCCTGTAGGAGACGAACGGGTCCCCAGCTTGTCCAGGGGGCGGGTGGTCACTCCAACCGAGTCCTTGAGGTCCACCACAAAGGCGGACATGCCTTTGCTTCCCGCCTCCCTATCGTGGTAGGCGTAAAGGAGACAGACCTCAGCCACGTGTGCGTTGGTGATCCATGTCTTGGATCCATTGACCAAGAAGTGATCACCCTTGTCCAGTGCGGTCGTCTTCATGGCCAGGACGTCGGAACCAGCGTTGGGCTCTGTGATGCCGAAACACCCGACCCACTTCCCGCTGATCAAAGGCTCTATGTATCTCCGCCTCAGTTCCTCCGTGCCATATCGGTAGATGCTGTAGGCCGTCCCGCAGCTCTGCATGTTGAAGGCAACCCTCAGGGAGCTGCTGGCACGTGAGATCTCCTCGGTTATCAAGGTCATGGCCAGGAACCCCGAGTTGGTCCCTCCGTATTCCTCCGGGATGATGCACCCGAAGAAGCCCAGTTCACCCATCTTGAGGATCACATCCCTGGGAAAGAAATGCTCCTCGTCCCATCGATCGGCATGGGGCGCGATCTCCGTCTCCGCGAACTTCCTCGCCATTTCGCGAATGGCCTTTTGGTCGTCGTTGAGCTCAAAGTCCATGGAAATCCCCTCCTGCATAAGACCGTGCGACGCCTTCCTCAAAGACCAACCAGATGCTTATATTCCAGTTTTCACGGTCGTGTCAATCCCTGGCAGACGGCCCACGACCTCAAGGCATGCTGCGACTTCCCCTTCCACTGGTGATCCTTGATTCCCTCGTTGCATGGATTCCTTGGCCCGTCCTTTAGCCCTTTGGTTTCAATTGACGGGGCTTGGTCTTCGCCCTCAGAGAACGGCAACTGACCTCATTTTGACAGGACGCCCTCCTGAAGGGGGGCCCCCACCCCGATCCCGGCAAGGCGAAGGATGAGGCTCATCCCCCGCCTCCCCCGGCTCGAGCTCGACGGGGCCCCGAATCGGGTTCAACCCTCGGCCGTAGGTACAGTGGCCTGTGTCCTTCGGCCCCGGAAGGTGTCAGGGCGTATCGGCACTGCCGGTGTCAACGGCTCGGTAGGTCTCGGGGCAAGCCAGGCAGGACCCGGTTGGGCGCTCCACCGAACCACACACACGCCGCACGCAAGGAAATGGCTTGGCCGTGAGTCCCGAGCCCAGGGATCTCAACGCGGCAATAGGGAAATCGCGTCCACCCAGAGGTGGCCCCTGCGCCTGCCGGTGTCTCCTCCCTCGAAGGCCAAGGCCACCCCCATGGCCCAGCGCGGGTCGAACTTGGCCTTTCCATCCCCTTCCCAAGGAGGCTGAATGAATTGCTCCCACAGGATCTCTATCCTCTGCCAGCCCTTGACGGCGGCCTCGGTGGTCTCGGTCCTGAACTCGAAGGGGAAAAGCCGGTCCGGAGATCGCCCCTGGTGGGCAACCACCACCACAGGCTGGCCCACCCTCTCGGTATGGACATAGAGGCTCAGGCCGCGCGCCCCCTGCCAGTCCTGCGGGCCCTGATAGATAAGGGCGCATGTGGCCCAGCTCTCGCGGGCCACGTCGAAGCTGATGCGGAGCGATGCAGCCCCTTGTTGGCGCCTCGTGTCATCGCGTTCGAAGCTCAGGGTCGTTTTCTTGCCCTCATCGAGAAACGCGGCCCACGGTTGGATCTCACCCTCGAAGTCATCGATTATGCCGTGACCCTTGGAGGGATGCACCGCGCGCTGATCCCGAGGCTGGACATCGACAGGGGGATGGAGGGCTGTGTGTTCGGGCTCGGATGCTGGAGTGGCCATGGAAGGGGTGTCCGCCTTCGTCTTGGCCATGGGAGTCTGAGGGACAGCAGCCGCTGAGCCCATGGCCGCCTTCCATCGATGATAGTAGACATTGAGCAGGGGGACGAACTCCGCGGTGGCCTTTCGGCACCCTGCTGGGGAGGGGTGATCATCGCCGTTTGTGGGATAATACAGGGTGTTCCTGCCCGGCTGGACCACGTGTTCGATCTTCCCACCGATGTACCGATGGTGGTTCTCAGGCCCGGTGAGCACATTGTAGAGGTCGAATACCCCGACGTTGTTGCCCCTGTAATTGGCGAGCCACTCCTTCACGAGCCAGTTGTTGAAGGCCCGAGCGTTTTCGGCATGAGTCCTTTCCTGCAGAGGCGGTGCGGTGATAGCGATGAAGAGCTTGTCGGGCCGGGAGGCGAAGTATGTGAGGAGCTCATTGTAGATGGCCTTGGCGTTTCCCACCGTGAGGCCCTCGCCCCGTAGCGGCGGGTCTGTGGGGGCCCCTTCCAGGCTGGAGTTTGGGAAGCAGGACTTGAACATGACGATCTGGTTCTCCCCGCCCGGATCGGGGAGCGTCCTCGAGTAAGGGGAGCGCTTGCCCTTTTCCGAGTAGACGGCCTTGAGATACCTCGCGCTGTTGGGCCCTGTGAACCACTCCGGCCAGTCGAGGATGTCGGTGCGGTCCCCGATACCGTCAGGTCCCCAACCGTAGTTGGTATCGCTCACGAAGTAGTTGTTTCGGCCCAGTGCCTTGCCGAGTCCGCCGTGGCCGTCCGCCAACCAGTTCTCACCCGTGGAATGGTGGATGAAGATCAACTTGACCGTCTCTGCAGGCGGACCGGGATTATCCGCTTGCGCCACGGCCCCCTGAGGAAACAGAGGGGGCATCCCCATAGCCAAGACCAGGACGATCACGACCGGGAAGGAAATGCGTTGGTTCATGGCCCCTCACCTCCATAGATGTTGAATCGAGAGTCAGCCGACCGTTTCCGTTGGCCAAGCCGGCATGGAAGGAGCAACGCCACCGGGCGGCTATTGCATTCGGCACCAGATCAGATATCATAATTGCCTCAATCACATTGCGGAGAGGGCCTATGTACAAGGACACCCAGCTCATCGCCTTCCTCAAGAACGCCCCTGGTGAGCTCGCCAAACTCTGCCAAGTCTTGAAGGCCAGGCAGATCAACATCCTGGCCATGAGCATCCAGGATGCAGAAGATTATCTTCGCGGACTGTTCAAGGCCCGGGAGATCACCGGCAGGAGGATCGCGCCGGCCGCCAATTACGGTTCCGTGATAAGGGACTCGGAGGACTACTCGGTCATCAGGTTCGTAGTGGAGCGTCACCAGACTGAGGAGGCCATCCGGGTCCTCAAGGAGGCAGGCTACCCCATGGACACCACCCCGGTGCTCGTCATCATCCTCGAGAACAAACCGGGGACCCTTGGGGCCACCGCCGCCACCTTCGCCAATGCGGGGATCAACATAGACTACGTCTACGGCTCGGTCTTGAGTGGGTCCGAAAGGTCCTTGTTCATCGTGCACGTCAAGGAACAGGACCTGGAGCGTGCCGCCAGTCTATTCCAATCGCGCGACCTCCCGGGACCGGAAGGCTAGTACCGACGCGATGCTCGTCTCTTGTGAGTGGACCGTCAAATCCCTCACCAGCGCATGGGTGAACGGACCTTCTTGACCTGCACCTGGTTGTTCACCCCGGTCACGCCCTCCACCCCCCGGGCTATGGACTCCGCCTCTCTCCTCTGAAGAGGATTGTCTACGACGCCGGTCAGGGTCACCTGCCCCTTGTAGGTCTGGACATCTATCTCCCTCAGGGAACGGTCTTCGTAAAGCCTCGCCTTGACCGTGTTGGTGATGATCCTGTCATCGACTACCTGGTCAGCGCTCCGGGGCGGGGCGCTCTGACAGGATACCAGCCACCAGATCGCCATCAGTGCTACACATGCCCTCATCCCTGACTTGTTCATCAACCCTCCTCCACCTCCGGGCTAGAAGGAGACTCCCTTCAGCCTGAGAAGCCGCCTTATCGCCTCCTCCAAGGTGGCCTGCTGCTTGCAAAAGCAAAAACGCACCTGCCTGGCACCCAGTTCCGGGACGGAGTAAAAGCTGCTTCCCGGCACCGCAGCGACCCCTATCTCCCTGACCAAGAAGTCACAGAACGCCACGTCATCGAGAGGGCCAAATGGCTCGATGCCTGTCATTATGTAGTAAGCCCCTGACGGGCGAAAGACACGAAAACCAGCCCCCTCCAGGCCTTCAAGGAGCAGATCCCGCTTCTGGCGATACGAGGAAGCCAGTCCTTCGTAGTAATCGCCCCCGAGCCGCATGGCAACGGTCCCGGCCTCCTGAAGGGGGGCCGGGGCACCGACGGTGAGAAAGTCGTGCACCTTCCTCACTGCCCTTGTGAGCTCCACAGGGGCGAGGACATAGCCCACGCGCCAGCCGGTGACACTGTACGTCTTGGAAAGACTGTTGATGACCACAGTGCGTTCCCTCATGCCGGGGATGGCCGCCATGGAGACGTGAGTCGCCCCATCATAGAGGATGTGTTCGTAGATCTCGTCGGTAATGGCAACGACATCCCATCTCTTGCAAAGGTCTCCCAAGAACTGTAGTTCCTGACGCGTGAACACCTTCCCAGAGGGGTTGTGGGGTGTGTTGAGGATCAACGCCTTGGTCCTACTGTTGAACGCAGCGGACACCTCTGAGCAATCGAAATGCCAGTCAGGGGGATGGAGCGCCACATACCTCGGGGTCGCATCCGAGAGGATCGTGTCCGGGCCATAATTCTCGTAGAATGGCTCGAAGATCACAACCTCGTCTCCCGCATCGACCACCGCGAGGAGGCTCGCGATCATGGCCTCGGTGGACCCGCAGGTCACGGTGATCTCCTCCTCTGGATCATAGCTGGCGCCAAGGTATGCCTCCACCTTGTCTGCTATGGCACGACGGAAATCGCGAGCCCCCCAGGTTATGGCGTACTGATTGATGTCCGCATCTATAGCGGCCTTCGCCGCATCTTTGAGCGGCACCGGGGCGGCGAAATCCGGGAATCCTTGTGCCAGGTTTACCCCTCCATACCGGATGCAAAGCCTGGTCATCTCCCGGATCACGGACTCGGTGAACCTGGCCGCCTTGGACGACGCTCGAGACACCCCCGATTGCCCCCTCGCCCGTTTGAAAGGTATCACTTCCCCCAAGGGACCTTCTTCATGCCCGGGACCCGCGAGTGCCGACCAGGCAAGCCCATGGCCCGCCGAGGATCCTCCGGAGTCCCCTCATGTGCTTTTCGCACGTCGCGAAATATACCTCTACATCCTGAGGGGTGTCAACGCGTGATGCACCAAGGATAGCCAATGCCCCATGTACCTTTGCTTGACGCCTTCGCGATGACCGTGCTGCCTTTCTCGGTTTGGCCAAAGGCGAGGTTGCCCCCGCCCCCGGAACGGCGAGCTGTTGCCACAGGCGCTCTCCCTTGACATGGCCGAAGAGATGGAAAATCCGTCACGAGAAACCTCCCCACAGCCGGCCATGGCTTACGCAGACCCCCCTCGTTGGAGAGGCAGCGCTGGAGTTCGTCTCCGCCCCTTCTCAGGGCTTGCCGATGGGGAGCCCTGCCAATAGGCCCTCCCCCCTAATCCATGGCGCGTGTCCTAGGCGAAAGGTAATGTGCGGAAATCGTGCGAGGAGTGGCAGGTCCCTCTTCCTCGAGGGGAGGTTTCTGACCCCAAAGGTGCTGGTTCAAGGGATATGAAGGTCCGAAGGGGTGGGAGTTGGTTCTGGTCCGGGACGCCTCGCAGATCCGCCAATCGCAATTTCCCCAATCTCGCCGGCAGTTGCACCACCACCGGTTCCCGGTTGGTCGGGGAACTCAACTGGGACGAACGAGCCTCGAGGAATCCATGGGCCCGCCGCCTTCAGAGCTCTGCCCGGTCCAACGCGAGCCTCGAGGTCTTGAGCATCTCGTGGAGGGCCCGGGTACGCTGGCTGAAGACCCTGCAGATGTTAATGGGGATAGCTGGGTACGATTCCATGATCCGGTTGAAGGCCTCGGCCTGGATCATCAGCAGGCGCGCATCCAGGTCAGCCCTGACCGAAGCCGAGCGCGGCTCTTGGTCGAACAAGGCCATCTCCCCAAAGAAATCGTTGGCCCCTATCTTCGCCAAAGTGGCCTCACGGGAGCTGCCCAGTCCCTTGATCACCGACATCTCTCCCTCTGTCACGAGGTATAGGACGTCTCCAGCCTCCCCTTCCCGGACGACCAGTTCTCCTGCCTGACACCGCCTCTCGGAGGTGATGAGCGCCACGGCCAGGAGTTCACGGACACGGAGGCTGGCGAACACCGGGACTGAACGCAGGTGCAAGACCTTTTCGATGAGGGATGTCCTGCCCATGGGGTTTCCCATGGGCTGTTCCTGCTGCCCGAGCCGCCCCGTCAGCCATTCCCAGGCCTCCCGGGTCAGGGGGTCACGCCTGTCAACAGCGTCGAGGAGCCCTTCCTCCGAGGAGACCCCACTGATCCCTTCACCCAGGGCATAGAGTACGAGACACTGGGACACCGGGTCTTCACTCCGAAGCAATTCCCACAGGGTGGCCTGTACATCCTGCGTGCCATCCCACGTGATCCCCATCCTCTTCCTCCCTACCGCGATCTTCTCCTCCAGGGGCATGTCCTCCAGGAGCGGGATGAGGACCTTCCTTATCTTCGAATGCAAAGAGGATTCCAAGGCCTCGATGGCGTTGTCCAGGTCTCTCTTGTCCTCCGTGTCCAAGGCCTTCAAAATGACTTCCGCCCTCTCCCCCAGGTCCCTGAACGCCAGCACCCTCAGGACGGTCTCCTGGATGACCTTGTTGGTCTCCAGCAAGTGCTCTCTCAACAGGGCTATGGCCCTGTTGCCGTCGACCTTCTGGAGCGATCTGACGTGCCCAAGGTTTGCGTAAGCCTTTTCCATCTCCTTCGTCATGAACTGAGAGAAATCCAACGGGCGTGAATCGAGGTCCTCCAGGATCACCAGGATCTCCTCCCTCACCCTCTGAGAAGGGGAGGCGAGGGCCGGGATTAGTTCCCTGGCCCCACCCTCCCCCCTTTGCCTTATGGCACCGGATGCAAGCCTCCTCACATCAGGATCATCATCGCCGAGGAGCCTAACCCAAACCCCTATGGGGATTTCCTCTCCGAACCCACTGATCACCTGTACAGCGGCCTCCCGAACGGAGGACGAGGGATGAGCGATGGATGCCATGGCAATGGACAGCGCCTCCGGGTCCTTGAACCTGGAGAGGCCGCGCAGTGCCAATGCCCTGAGCTCCGTTTCTTCTCCTTGTGCCCAGCGCATCAGGAGGTGCGAAAAGACAGGGTCGCCGGTCTCCGCCAGGACCTCCAGCCCCTCCCTGACCCGATCGGGCCGACCGTCCTTCATCAGCTCGGCCACGCGGCTCCGGCACATCTCTTGTCCCACTGGATCCCCAGACAGATAGAGGGCGGCCAAGGCCGAGGCCCTCACCTTCCCGTCAGTGTGCTCCACCAAGTCCCTGGCGAACAGAAACCCCCTCTTGGGGTCTAGCCGGTTCACCACAGGGAGCAATCCAGCCAAGGTCTCCCGCGATGCATCTCTGCCCAAGGCCATCAGTCTGGGCACCAACCCATCGGCATCGGCCGGATCCAAGAGATCCATCAAGGCCTTTTGGACCTCTGGAGGTCTGCCCGGCAAGGTCTCCACGATCCATGTGCCCCACCCGGGAGGGGATGCCTGTGAGAGGATCTGCCCGCAGAGGATGGCTATCTCATGAGAATCGTCCTTCAATCCTTGTCTCAAGGTCTCCACCGTCTTCCTGTCCTGGGCGAGCCCTTTCAGATTGACATCCTCCAGCCGCCGCCAGTCTATCTGCTTGTCCATGAGGACTTGAACCAGGAGTGAGGGATACTTTTTCTTGACCGCAAGTGTTGTGAGGATCCAGACACACACCAGTGGGGCGGCCACCAAAGAGAGCACCCTCGCATCTGCCAGGCCCCGCACCAGCATGAGGAAGCTGGAACCTGCGAGCTGCGAGGCCCGCACCACTGTGCCTCTCAGGAAGACCCGCACCAATCCCCGCATACGCGTTGGAAAGAAGTTGTACAGGACAGACCTCGCCGGGTTGTTGATCGTGGTCTTGAGGGTCTCCGTGGTGAACCTAGCATAGACGGCCGAGATGATGTCGAATCGAAAGAAGAGGGCGAGAAACCCCACCAGGTAGTTGACGGGATGGATGATGAGGCTCGTGGCCACCCCCCACTTGTTCACGAGACGCCCTGAGAACAGGAGTATCCCGAAGATGACGGCATTGGAGATGCCCCGAAAGACCCCCAGAAACTGCAGGGTGTCCCTCTCAGTGGCATAGGTCATGTCAACGACAACGTTGAACTGATAGGTGAGGACTGGTAGAACCACGTTGGGGACAGCGACCAAGACGATCATGTATTTGAGAAAGGGCGAGACCTTGGAGTACTCGTATGCCTCCCGGACCGTGTCTCTGAGAGACCTCTTCTTGGCCCGCCTTCGAGTCTCCGGGGCAGTATCCAACGGGATCCCCACCACCCGTTCCGTATTCTCGTTGAGGAGCGCAGCGAGGAGGGTACCTCCCACGAATATCAAGAGCACATTGTCGATCCCGACCCACTTGGCCACGGTCCCCGTCATGATGCTCCCGACGGTCGTCCCCAGGATCCCCCCAGCCGTGATCAGCGTGAAGAGCCGTTTGGACTGGCGGGTTGTGAAGAGGTCATTGAGGATGTCCCAGTACAGGATAGGCAGGGTCTCTATGGCTTGGCTTTTCAGGATGAAAAGGATGGGGTAGAGGATGGCGATATTCAGCGGCAGGAGCCCTCGAATGGTCGCCACCGCCAAGGCGAAGAAGAGCAGTAGCCCAGTGAATACCCGAATCGTCCTGAATCGTCCCATGAGGACCCCGACGGCATTGGCCACGAAGAACGTCAATATCGCCTCGACTACGAATATGGTAGGCAGGTACTCAACCCCGAAACGCTTCAGGAAGGCAGCTTGGGCATAGTTGTTTATGAGGACGCTACTTATCCTCATGGCTACTTGCATGGCGCTCACCCATAGAAGGAGCCTCAGTTCGCTAGGATATACCTTGAAGATCCTCTGTAATGTCCCTAGCATAACTACCTTCAGCCTCAGCAATGAGGGACACTGGGCGGTGAGCTGGCCCCCGTGGATTCGCCGAGCCCCCAGATCCGAAGGAAGATGTTTATCTCCTGGTCGGCGTCCCCATTTTCCTCGCCATCTCATCCTTCGTCAAGGGCAAGGGGTATTGTCTGTGGTGCTGGAAGCGATGTAAACTACCTGTTGGTGTCCCATAGGGGACCGCCCTCCAGGCGGAGGACGGTCGATCTTGAGGGGGAATCGCCTTCCTCGCGTGGAGCGTCACCAGGGGCGGTCCCTCGGCCTAGCTCGAGGGGTTGGCGGCGCACCGACGCTGTGTGGCCGTCGCGAGATGAGAAAGGAGAACGGATGACCGCTTACAGGACCCTCTTGGTACCCACGGACTTCTCCGAGTACACCCAGATGGCCCTGGACCATGCCCGCGTACTGGCAGGGGCCTTTTCGGCTCGGATAGTGCTCTTGCACGTCATACCGGAGGAATCCCGGGAGCTCCTCTTCCGAACTGCGGCGGACGGACATGTCGAGGACGTGGAGAGGATCTTCCAGAAGATGATCGATGCCTCGCAACTCCAACTGGAACAACTCTTGTCGGATATGGAAGAGGAGCGGGTCAAGCGCTTGGTCCTGGTCGGGCACCCAGTGCTGGAGATCGTCAACCGGGCCCGGCTGGAGGCCGCTGACCTCATCGTGATACCGACCCACGGCCGCACGGGCATCTCCCACGTCCTTTTCGGAAGCGTGGCGGAGAAGGTCGTTCGCAAGGCCCCCTGTCCTGTGCTGGTGGTCAGGGCAAGGGCCGCTTCAGACCAAGAGGGCGCCTGAGGTGCCCTTGACGGCCGGGACGCCTCTGCTACCAATGCCTGCAAGCCTAGACCGCCCTCGAGTCGCACATCGATGAGCCCCCACTTGAGAGGCGTGAGCCCTCCAACCGCAAAAGGGGGGTAGGGATACCGGAGGCGCTGACATCATGGTCCAGGGACCGAGTTCGAGATAAGCGATGGGCGCGAGCAGGGATCGGAAGAACCGCAAGAGGGTAAAGACCAGGGCCACTTCAACCAAGGAGAGGCTACGGAGCTTCTTGAGGCTCTTCGAATACAATGACAACGTGGCCATTGTCATATATCCCGATCCCGATTCCATGGCCAGCGCCTTGGCCTTGAAGAGGCTCCTCTGGAAGAGGGTTCAGAGGAGCTTGATCGTCTATGCGGGAGAGATACAGCGTCTTGAGAATCGGGCCATGATGGAACTACTGAAGATCTCCATGGCCAGGATAGGAGAGGTTGACCTGGGGGGCTTCAACAGGAAGGTCATGGTGGATTCGCAGCCTCATCATCACGACTCCTTCTCGAGTTTGATCTTCGACGCCATCATCGATCATCATCCCCTAGTCCGGGACCTGGAGGCACCTTACAAGGACATAAGGCCCCACTACGGGGCAACGGCCACTATCCTCGTGGAGTACCTGCGCGCGGCTGGAATCAAGCCCTCTACCAACTTGGCCACAGCCCTCCTCTATGCGATCAAGACAGACACAGCCAACTTCGAACGTGATGCCACCGAGGAAGACGTGAAGCAATTCCGCTACGTGTTCCAGTATGCCAACCTCAACTTGCTGCGAAAGATAGAGCTGTCAGAGCTCAGGATCTCTGATCTGAGGTATTTTCGCCTGGCCCTGGAAAAGGCCATCATAAGGGGCAAGGGCATTTACGCCCATCTCGGTGAAGTCGACACCCCGGATATCTGCGTCCAGATCGCCGAGTTCTTCATGAGGGTCCACGAGATGGGGTGGGCCTTTGTCTCTGGCGTACATGGCGGGAAGCTGATAGTCATCATTCGAAACGACGGCTATCGGAAGGACGCTGGAAGAGTGGCGACCAGGGCCTTCGGCAGTATGGGTTCCGCTGGTGGCCATCGCGGGGCCGCCAGGGCAGAGATCCCCCTGGAAAACCTGCTCGAACGAGGTATCGATGTCAAGGATTCGAGCCTCCAGCGTCTGGTCCGAAAGCGCCTAGACCTCTAGTGGGCGACAGCGGGGTGGTGGCATTTCTTGGAACGCTCGGTGGCGGCCCTTCCCTCCCTCAGGGATTTCGCCTTTCGGAAAACTCTTGCCCGCAGCTCCTTTTGCCGGAGCTATCCCGTCACAGCCGCCTGTGCCCGATTGCGACTCTTGGCACTGGATGAAGAAATTTTTCGGTCCCCCCTTGCGGAGCGACCCCGCGTGATTATTATACAAACAACGTATTAGCCAGGCGCCTGGGGCGCTGCCACCCACGGCCCCGAAGGGCGTTTCTCGCCCAAAATCCTTTACTGGAGGTGTTTGAAATGAAGGTGAAGCCGCTGCACGATCGGGTCATCGTCAAGAGGATTGAAGAGGAGGAGAAGACCAAGGGCGGGATCATCATCCCGGACACCGCCAAGGAGAAGCCCATCCAAGGAAAGGTGATCGCCGCAGGCAAGGGGAAGGTCACAGATGACGGCAAGGTCCTGCCCCTCGAGGTGAAGGAAGGGGACAAGGTGCTCTTCGGCAAGTATGCGGGCACAGAGGTGAAGATAGACGGCGAGGAACACCTGATCATGCGAGAGGATGATATCCTGGCTATCATCACATGAGGTGCTGCTTCCAAGGTCGGTCCCGAACCGGGAAACGCAGGCACATGGCCGTTAGCCAAAGATTCCCGATTGAACTGCCCATGGCCCATGACCGCCCCCTGAACGGTCCTGGCGGATCAATTGGGCATTTCTCGAACATCGGAAGGAGGGTCAAGAGACATGGCTGCTAAGGAGATAAAATTTCATGAGGTTGCCAGGCAAGAAGTCCTGGAGGGAGTCAACCTGCTTGCCAATACGGTGAAGCTCACATTGGGCCCCAAGGGGCGAAACGTGGTCCTGGAGAAGACCTTCGGCTCCCCGAAGGTCACCAAGGATGGGGTGACGGTGGCCAAGGAGATCGAGCTGGAGGACAAGTTCGAGAACATCGGGGCCCAGATGATCAAGGAGGTGGCG
>FWPV01001575.1_pt1 | contig 62495 bp, 52 predicted proteins | sample 2228371 | NCBI WGS metagenome assembly FWPV01 (sample SAMEA103939776, study PRJEB20133) | metagenome
AGAACGAGTGGGATATTTTTAAGTTCTCTGTTGATGCTGTTAAAAAATTCAACACTCTTTTTTTTTGAACTTAAAATAAGATCCTTAAAAGAGAAGATGAAAACCAAAACCAATATTATAATGAAAAAGATATTTTCATTATAGAAAAGATTGTTAAGAAAGATATGGGATGAAAAAATTATTAAAAATATAGTTAAGAATGTTATGACACTCTCAACAAAATTCTCAAACAATATTTTATTATGAATTTTTTGAAAAATTTTTTTCAACATATTTAAGGGGGATAAAAATCCCCCTTTTTATCATTTGTATTCTGAAATTATACTTACAATCTCGTCAGCTATCCTTTCCTGTGCCTCAAATGTTTGAGCACCTATATGTGGTGTTGCGACAAAATTTTCGAGAGTGAAAAGTTCACCAACAACAGGTGGTTCTGTCTGGAAAACATCCAAAGCAGCACCTCTTATCAATCCATTCTTCAGAGCATCGAGTAAAGCGTTCTCATCAACTATCCCACCTCTTGCACATGATATAAGGTAACAGCTCTTTTTCATCTTCTTGAACTGCTCTGTTGAAATCATATTTTTTGTTTCCTCAGTCAAAGGAAGGTGTAAAGAAATGTAATCTGATTCTTTAAGAAGTGTATCAAGATCAACTATTTTTATCGGTGGTTTTGATATCTCTTTTACATAAGGGTCATAACCCAAAACATTCATATCAAAACCATAGAAACCTATCCTTGCAGTTTCCCTTCCAATTCTTCCAAGTCCAATTATACCGAGTGTCTTTTTGTAAAGTTCATACCCTTCAAATTTTTTCTTTTCCCACTTTCCTTCCTTCATAGATTTGTCAGCTACAGTTAAAGATCTTGCAAGTGATAACATATGTCCTATAGCAAGTTCAGCGACAGATTCACTCGATGCTGCAGGAGTGTTTCTGACCTCAATATTTTTTGATTTAGCATACTCAACATCGATGTTATCTACTCCAACTCCACCCCTTATTATCAGTTTCAGATTTTTTCCAGCATCAATTATATTTTTCTTGACCTTTGTTGCACTTCTAACTATAATACAATCAAAATCCACTATCACCTTTTCAAGTTCCTCTGGTGGAAGTCCAGTTTTAACTGTTACATCGTGGCCCAAATTTTTTAACTGGTTTACTGCTGTATCAGAGATCTTGTCACTCACAAGTATTCTCATAAAACCTCCTTAAATTTTTAAAATATCATTTATATCATCTAAAAGTTCCTTTATATCTGAAGGCATTAGATCTCCCATAGCAGCTATTCTAAATGTTATATCTTTGAGTTTTCCATATCCGTTTGAAATAGTTTTTCCTCTCTTTCCAAGTTCTTTGTTGAGTTCTGAAATGTTAAAGTTTTTGTTATTCTTAAGAGTTACAACAGTCCACGATTCGTAACCTTTTTCTGGGAACTTTTCTATCCCTTTCTCTTCAGCCCATTTGAAAATGATGTCTGACATCTCTTTGTGTCTTGCGAACCTGTTCTCCATACCTTCAGCAAGCATTCTATCAAGCTGGACATTTAAAGCATTTATGTGTGATATAGAAGGTGTAGAAGGTGTCTGTCCCTTTTCATCATATTTCAACATATCAACTATATCGAAATAGTAACCTCTGTTCTCAACAGTTTTCGCTTTTTCTGCCGCTTTCTGTGAAACTGTCATAACAGCAAGTCCTGGTGGAAGAGCGAAACATTTCTGAACACCTGCGAGGATAATATCGATACCAAGTGCATCAACATCTATCTTGTAACCTGTCAAAGATGAGACAGCATCAACGGCAAATATAACATCAGGATACTTTTTCATAACTTTTGAAATCTCCTCTATAGGGTTTTTTACACCTGTAGAGGTTTCGTTGTGAACCAATGTAACAAGGTCATACTCTCCAGTTTTCAACTTTTCATCTATCATTTCAGGTTTTATAGCGTATCCCCATTCTACCTTTAAAGGATCAGCTTTCTTACCATTAGCAACTGCAATATCGTACCATCTATCAGAGAATGCACCACACATACATGAAAGTATCTTTTTGTTCGAAAGGTTCCTGACAACACTCTCCATACAACCTGTTGCGGATGAAGTGAAAAGAAGAACTCTGTTTTTTGTGTAAAGAACCTGTTGTAATTTTGGAATAACCTGATTGTAAAGTTCGGTAAACTCCTTCATCCTATGGCCAATCATCTCACACGCCATAGCATCCCTTACCTCCTTCACAACCTCGGTTGGTCCAGGTATAAACAATTTTTTATGCATAGATCCTCCTTCAAAATTTTAATAGATTAATTCTATTTTATAAATCTCTCTTTGTCAATATATTGACTTGAAAGATTAACCTGTTAAAATTCTTGTTATGATAGATTTACATAACCATTCACTCTACTCATACGATTCAAAAAGAAAAATGGAAGATATAGTTATTGAAGGGATTTCAAAAGATCTTGATATTTTGGGTTTTTCAGACCATCTTGATTTTAACAAGAACGATCCAGGTAATATGTTTTATAAAGGTGAAAACCAGTTAGAAGAGTTTTCCTTTTTGAAAAAAAAATATTCACAAAAAATAAAACTTTTTCTTGGAATAGAATCTTCTTATGAAAAAGATTATGAGGATAAGATAATCTCATCTTTCAAAAAATTCCCTTTCGATTATAAGATAGTTTCATTACATTTCGTAGATGGTGTCGTTATATCCGACTGGATAGTTAACCTGGAAAAAGATAAAAAGAGTATTTTTGAAGTTGATTATGAAAAATATTTTATACAACTTGAAAGTATAGTTGATTTCAAAATTTTTAACATTTTGGGACATATAGATTATTACAAAAAATACTCAAAATTTACAAACCATCGGGAAACATTCAAAAGGTATCAAAACTATTATGAAAGGATTTTAAGGAAAGTTATAAAAAATGGTAATATTTTGGAGATAAACTCAAGTGGCCTCAGACATAAATGTAAAGAACAGTTCCCTTCGGTTGAGATATTAAAACTATATAAAGATTTAGGTGGTGAAATTGTTTCAATAGGATCCGATTCACATAAAACGGGTGATATAGCGTTTGGTTTTGATAGGATCCAAAATATTATTAAAGATTTCAAATTTAAAGTTTATAAACCATAAGGAGAAAATTATGATACCAAAAGAAACCTTTAAAAAAAGGAGAGAGAAAGTTTTCGAAATGATGGAAAATAACTCTATACTACTTTTAGATTCAGCTTCTTTCAAAGAGAAAAACAATGAGAACAATTACATCTACAGGCAGAGTTCAAACTTCTTCTACCTTACAGGCTACAAGGAACCATCATCAACTTTAATTCTTTTTAAAGGTCAGAAAGAGGAAAAGGAGATACTTTTTGTTGAAGAGAATAACCCATATTATGAAGTTTGGACAGGAAAGAAAAAATCTGATAAAGAGGTAAAAGAGGAAACTGGGATAGAGAATGTTTTTTATAACAAAGAATTTTACTTCCATTTTGGGAATTTCGTTAACAAAGGTGCTATATGTTATTATGATTTTTCAAATGAAAGGGTAACAGAGTTTTTAGGATACAACCATTACAAAATTTCAAAGTTAAGAGAGCATTTCCCACAGATAAAATCTTTTCTTCCTGCAAACAACATAATTTACCCTTTAAGGGCTGTTAAGGATAAATATGAGATAGAATGTATAAAAAAAGCTATAAGAATAACAAAAGAAGGGATTTTAAACTGTATGAAAAATGCAAAAGAAGGGATGTATGAATACCAAATTCAGGCAGATCTTGAATACATCTTTTTAAAAAATGGAGTTTTCGTCCCTGCATTCCCTTCAATAGTTGCTTCCGGAAAGAATGGTGCAACTCTACATTACACATCTAACAACCAGAAGGTAAAAAAGGGAGATCTTATACTTGTTGATGTTGGTGCTGAATATGAACTCTATTCGGCAGATATTACAAGAGTTTTCCCACCAAAAAGAAAATTCACAGAAAGGGAGAAAAAACTTTACAACCTTTTACTTGAAGTTCAGGAAAAAATAATAGAAAGTATAAAACCAGGAGTAAGTTTTAAAGATTTGAATGAAAAAACCAACCAACTTATAGGTAAATTACTTATAAATCTGAATTATATTAAAGATATCAAAGATGTGAAAAAATATTATCCACATTCCGTTGGACATATGCTTGGACTTGATACTCACGATATTTCGCAAACACCGAGGTATATGCCAGAACTTAAAGAGAATATGATTTTAACTATTGAACCAGGTATATATATTCCTGAAGAAGGAATAGGTCTTAGGATAGAGGATGATATTCTCGTTACAAAGAAAGGTAGTGAGAACCTTTCAATAGATATTCCAAAAAGTGTAAAAGATATAGAAAAAGTTGTTGGAGTTTAAAATGCATAGAATAATATTTCAATTCGGGAATTTAACTTTATACTCTTACGGATTGATGCAGGCTATAGCTTTTATAGCATCTCTTATTGTAATATTTCACCTTTCTAAGAGATCAAAAATATCAAAGGATGTTCTATTCGATCTTTCAGTTTACATAATAATAGGTGGAATAATTGGAGCAAGGGTATGGTTCGTTGTTGAGAATTTTAACATATACAAAGAAGACCTTATTTCAATTCTAAAAATTTGGGAAGGTGGAATGGTCTTTTACGGTGGACTTTTAGGTGGAGTAATTTCAGGACTTTTTTATATAAAAAGGAATAAACTCGATCTTTTAAAAGTTGGAGATATTATAAATACAGCATTTCCACTTGGAATATTTTTTGGAAGGATAGGATGTTTTCTGAATGGATGCTGTTATGGAAAAATCTCGTACAGGTTCGGTTTAAGATTTCCAAGAGAGAATTTCCCACCACCATATCAGGAACAACTTGAAAAAGGTATTATAAAACCTACAGATTGTTGTTCACTTCCAGTTATCCCAACACAACTTGTAGAATCTTTCTCTATGCTTTTCGTTTTTTTCATCCTTTTTTACCTTTACAATAAGAAAAGAAAATTTGATGGTATGATATTTTATCTTTTCTTTATAATCTATGGATTAGAAAGATTTTTTGTTGATTTTTTAAGAGAGTATTCAAAAAATGCTCTAATATTTAAAATAGTTTCACTTTCTCAGGTAACTTCAATTCTTATAATTATTTTCTCCTCAATATTCCTTTTCATAACTTACAAAAATTCAAAAAAAGAATAAAAAAAAGCCCCCAAAAAGGGGGCTTTTTTTATTTTTATTAACCTAAATTATTTAAGGTAAGTCATCTTCATCATCGATTCATAACCTGATGCCTGAAGTTTATAGAAGTATACACCACTTGCAACATTCTTTCCAGAATTGTCTTTACCATCCCATTTTGCTGTATACCATGAAACTTCTTTAACTTCATTCACAAGTGTTTTAACAAGTTTTCCGGTTATATCATAAACTTCAAGAGTAACTTTTCCTTTAACTGGAACAGCATACTCTATAATGGTTACATCTTTGAATGGGTTTGGTTGATTCTGTGTTAGAGCGAATGTTGTTGGTTTTGGTTTTCCGGAAGCAACAACTTTGATAACTGGATGCTCTGTCTTGACACCAGATTTTGAAATGTCTGAAACTTTGTAATAGTAAACTGTTCCACCATTTACCTTAGTATCTGTAAATGTGTATGTTGATGGAGCATTCTTAGCTTCCAAAGTTCCAACATTTTCAAAATTCCTTCCATCAGTTGATCTTTCAATTACCCATTTTGAGTTGTTAAGTTCAGATGTTGTTGACCATTTCAAAGTAATTGAGTTGTTATCAGCTATAGCAGAGATCTCTGTCATCTCAACTTTTGTTAGAGTTGTTGCTTCGTCAACAACTATAACTGATCCTTCAAAAGCATCTCCCCAGTTGGATGGTGTCTTCGCAGGTGATGCATCCCTACCTCTAACCCATATCTTAATCTGACCAACTGGCCATCCAATTGTTGAAGAAACTGTAGCTTGTACCTCTTCATACATTTCATCAAAAGCTCCATCAACAGCTGTCATAGGATTACCTGTTCCTGCTGATGCAGCTGTTGGGCCATATGACCATTCAGCAGCACTTATATTTGACATACCTGTTGTTGAATCACAAACTATAGCTGTTATTGTAAATGATGTTGGAAGTCCAAGTCCTGTAGCATTTCCAACAGGTGATGGATTTGCCTGTATGGAACCAGCATAAATTATAGGACCAAGATAATCACCACCTGTTCTTGAAATTGTGAAATTACCTGTGGAAGCTTCACCTGTCATAGCTGGATAAACATTTTTATCTTTTACTTTTACTTTGACTCTGTATTTGTTTCCATTAAGAAGTGATGAGACATCCCATGAGTATGGTGATGTCAGACTTGTACCCTTTGTTATAAGTATCCATGAATCACCACCATTTGGAGAGTAGTACAAGTAAGTTGTATCTATAGAAGCACCACCATATGCGGTTGCTGTCCATGTTATTGAAATAGTGTTTGTTGTGTATGTTGAACCTGTTGTTGGTGAACTTATAGTAACATCTGGATGGTCGTGTCCTATAAGCCATATAAGGTTGTTATTAAGTATTGTAGTTCTTGTTGTTGAGGTTGCATTTGCAGTATCTATTTGAGTTATTTCGAAAGCGTTGAATATAACTCTTGTCTTATAACCACCCCATACACCAACACCTGAAGTTCCAAGGTTGTTGGTTGATTCCCACTTAACACCAACTACTGGACCACTTGCTGCATTCCATCTCCAAACATTTGTTGATGTTCCAGCAACGAATGCTGAAGAAACACCATACATAGAGTCACCATCAGCACCACTTCTGTATGGATTGTATGAAACACCTGATGTGTATGAACCAGAGATAGGATCTCCTGTTACTCCATAAAGTGTGAAGTTTCCAGTTGCAACTATATCACCAACATATCTTCCCATCATATAGTTTATAACAAAAAGTGAATCATTTTTATCGGTTCCAACATAAGAGTAACCATCCGTTGAAGCCATAGCCCATCCAAAATCGTGTCCTGTGTAAGCTATCCTTCCTCCACCTGCTTCATACTTTTTCAATGACTCTTCCTGTGATTTTGTGAGTGGTGGATAGTTTTCCTGACCTGATTGTAAGAATATAGCTTTATAATTTCTCATCAAGGAATCAACAGGGATCTGACCAAAGTTGTTAAGTGATGTTTGATACCAAGCATAGTTCCATCCGCCCTGCTGGATAGCATAAACTAAGAAATCTGGATGTGCAAAAAGTTCTCCTTCAAGGTTATCATCTGTAACAAGAACCAAAATATCTGCACCTGCTAAATCAATAGTTGCAAACTGGTAATGTGAACCATTGTTGTTATCTCTGACAGTATTACCTTTATGATCCTTAGATTCAACATCAAAATAGTAAACTGTATTAGGTGTAAGGTTTGAAACGATTATTGCCTGATCACCTGAATGATCGTAAACAAGGTTTGGATTTTCAGCTGTTTCATAACCGAGTGAAGTTGTTGGTCCATAATAGACCTTTCCTGTTGTAGGCTCAGTTGTATTCCATGCTATGAAACCTCTTGTTCCTTCAGCCTTTTCGCACCTTACATTGTATATTGTAAATGTAGCATTATCTATTAAAGCTTGAGCTGTTAATGTTGCTATTGGTAAAGTATCAGAATAAACAGCCCATATAGTATCTGTTTTGTTAACACCAAGTAAACCATCATCAAGATGGGAACTTGTTATAGCTTCATATGCCATCTTAACAGAACCTTTGAAAAGACCTGTTGTTCCTGTAACTGTAACCTTCTCTGTGTCACCAAGTTTTGAATAGACCAATACATCAAATGTAGAACTATCAGGTAAATTCAAATCTGTAACACTTATTGTTGCCAAAGAATCTATAACAGAATAAACTGCCTTATCAAATTTAACTGAACCATTGTTAACATTGTAAACACTGTAAGAAACAACTATAGCGTAAGGTTGTGGTGAAACAGGACAATCTGTTGCAACAACCCTTACTTTCCATATACCTGCTGTTGGTGTTGTGTTTCTATACTGTTCTATAGTATTCAAATGGTCTGTTCCTGAAACTAAAGTTCCAGATGGGTCGTATACCTGAAGATCAAGATCGTTTACAAGTGTTGTATCTGTAACAGTGTTATCACCAAAGAAAGGTGCTGGATAATCTGTCCAGACAAGTGTAATTCTTAGTTCATTTGCTGTATTAGTAACATTGAACTGGTATTCAACATACTCCCCAGTCAAAAGTCCATCCTGATTATCATCAAAAATAACAGCTTTTGGAGATGTTGAACCAGCCGTAGCAAAGAATAGACAGTTGTTTAGTTGTAATCTTCCAAAACCATAGTTATTATTTGGTATAGTTTGACCACAATCATTCGCTGAGTTAACAGCGAGTGCTCTTATAAGAGCTGATGATGGGTTATTTATTGCATTTTCAGCTATTTTTGTTCCAGTTGGATAGAAACCTTGTGCAAGATAATCTCTTATAAGTGCTATTGAACCTGCTGAAAATGGTGTTGCCATAGATGTTCCCTGCATTGAAACATAGTTTGAAGTAGAACCACTTGTTGAACCATCAGCTGACATAACAGTTTCACCTGGTGTTAAAAGTGTAACACCATACCTTCCATCAGCTGTTGGTCCTCTTGAAGAGAATGATGAAACTGATGCTGGTGAAGCTTCAGAACAAGAACCTGCTGCATAAACATCTTTAGCACATGCTGTTCCAGATATGGTTTGTGCAGCTGAACCATCGTTACCTGCTGCAAAATGAACATTGAAATCTTTATGATCCCACATATAAGCATCTGTCATCTGGCAACCTTCATCGTAAGCACCTGCAAGTTCAGGATATGAGCTTACTGAAGGTCCATAAGAGTTTGAAGTTATCCTTGCACCATGAACATACATTGTATCGTACATCGAATAACAATCTATTGGAACCCATAAGAAAGCATCAACACTATTTCCACAATCCATAAAAAAGATTTTTGCTTTTTTTGCTATACCATCATAGTTTGATGTTGATATTCCGTCATCGGAACCAGCAGCTGTACCGGATGTATGGGTTCCATGGTAAGAGTTATTATTATCATCACCAAAATCCAAAGTATCTATAAAAGATGGGGCTGATGGTAAATATGCTATAACTTTTCTATGTGTTGGATAGTAACCCCAAGTTGTCAAAGGAACCGATGAATCGTAAAACTGGTAGTGACCTACTGTTATACCTGAATCTGTAACATTTATTATTTGGCCTTCTCCACGAACACCTTGTGTCCAAATAACTGTATCACCAACAGTTGTTGTTCCATTCATTATTATCGCTCTTCCATCATCATTTCTTGGATATTTCTTCGCATACTGCATCATAAGGTAAACATCTTTAATCTTAGCTATATCTGCTATTTTGTTCTCTGGAACTTCAACCAAAAATGTTGCCAACGCTGTTGTTGGCTCTGATCTGTCAAGAATCTTTGCTCCCATTTTGTTTAAAGTTTCCAAAACATCATAGTAGGAGCCATTTCTAAAAAGCCTTACAACTATCTCCCTTTTTGAATCAGATTTTGAGTTCAAAAATTTTGGAGATGCTTTGTATGCCGGATGCCATAGAGAGATGAATTTTATGTAAGGAAGATTAGAAATTTTCTCAACATCACTATCTCTCATCTTAACTATGTAACCATAGTTGTGAACTGGCCATTCGAATTTTACATCGTAGTTTGAAAGTTCACTTTTGTACTTTTCAAGTACTGGACCTGAAAATTTCAAAATGTAGTAGTTTGTCCCGTCTTTAGTCAACTTTGCTTTTAAATCTGAAGGAATGTTTGGCTCTCCATTCCTGACATCAAAATCATGGTAAGGAAGATGAACCCAGTTTGGGTCCTTCATCGCTTTTACCATCTCTTTTCCCTTTGTGACGGATTTAAAACCATCAGCAAGAGGGTTTGTTACACTTCCATTATCCATAGTTGGTAAACTGGTTGTCACAACATCCTTTGTTGTAGATTTAGCACCAACAAAAAGAAGGATAATGGAAACAAGAAGCAAAACTGTAAGAATTCGCTTCATCTTACCTCCTTTTATTTGTTCAAACTTCTTTCTTATTTCGTACATAATAAAAATTTAAGCAAAAAATATACCAATTTATTTTATAAATCTTTTATTAATATATAGTCTTCCTATTTTAACTCTTATTTTTCAGATAAAAAAGTGAAAATTTTGCACTTTTTGAATAAAGGGTGCAGATAACTGCACCCTTTTTAAATTTACTTTATTATTGTAAAATCTTTTGTGAAAGATTCCCTACCGTTTCTGTAGATTTTTATTATGTATTTTCCAGAACTTAATGTTGAAATATCAAAAGTATCTTCTTTACCTGAGAGTTTTTTAGAGAATATATTTCTTCCAGATAAGTCAAATATTTTCATATTATCTTTTTCTTTAGCTAAAACAGAGATTTTTGTATTAGATAAAAATCTTACAGAAATATCTTTTGAATTTTTCGAAACTTCATCTATTCCTGAAACTTTTTCAATCCATATAGAATCAACAGTAGGTGTTAATTCCATCCTTGATGTTGTAAAATCTATCCTATACTGTATATAATGGTGACCTGCATTGTTAACAACTGAGGAGATGTTCGTTAGATTTTTTGAATAATCGTTGTAAGATGTAACTGAAGGGCATGTTGACCAATCAGGTGCACCAACCATTGTTGAATCGTTCCATGAGCGGACTTTCAATGTAAAAGTTGTGAATGATGGTTTGTTGAAAGTTATAAATAAATTGTAAAGATCAAAATAATCTGAAACAAGAACAGCATCATACTTATCTACATTTATCGCTGAAGATATAAGGTAACCATTTTTGTAATAACTATCATAGTAAACTTTACCACCAGCAGTAGAACTTGTAGTTCCAACACCATAAGTGTGTTCACCAAGTTTAACTAAACCAACAGATGCTATATCCGTTAAAGTGTTGTCACAAATTGTGAATGTGAAACCACCATCAACAGATTTATATAAACTACCAGGGTAAGTTGCTGTAACATATATTGTTGAACCATTATCAAATGAGTATATTCCAGTTATGTCGGATGTATCTGGAATAACACCGGTAGTATCCAATGTAATCCATGTGGAACCAAGATCATCAGACCTGTATAGCCCTCCACCAAAAGCTCCATAACTTCCGGCAAACAATGAATTCCCTATCTTTTCAAGTGACATAATAGCAAAAGGTTCACCATTATTTGTAAAATAAGTATCAACAGCTCCAACAGGGGTCCAACTTGCACCATTATCGAATGAGAAAAGCACAGGTTCTCCATAAAGCAGGTTGTCACAACTTAAAACAAGAGTATCTTGGTTGTATCTTAAAATTTTTGTAACAAGTAGGTATCCTATTGTATCAATTCTTGTGTATGTCTGGAATCTATCATATGTCCAGAAAAGTTGCCCATCAAAATCTGCAGAATTTGGGTCAGGGTCACCTGCTGCAAGAAGAAAAGTATCTCCACCAAGATGGAATATATCATAAACTCTCGCAGCATCTGGGGATGGCTGAGTCAAAGTTGTAAGCCAACTTTTCATATCACTACTTTTATATATGAAACCAAAATTTACCGCTCCCCAATAACCTGCTGCATAAATTGTATCCTGAACTTTTTCCATTGTTAACAATTCACAGTTAGACTGGTTAACAGGTAATGTATCAAAAGATGTCCATGTCTGTCCCATAGATGTTGAGTATGAAAGGTTTGCCTTTAATCCACCTAAAGCGTAAATAGTATCATTGATGTTTACAAGATCATTTATAATTCCAACGGTTCCAGCAGCTGAAGGTGGATATGTTGAGACTACTGAAAAATTGGTATCCTCAATAAATCCAAGTGTGAGTGGTGAAGTTAAAAAATGTATCCTTTCAGAAGTCAAAAATTTTGTGTCATCGTTAAAAACTGCCTGACCATCTCCACCAGCCCATGATGTTTGTTTGAAAGGATATTTAACATTTGGACCTGTGTAGGAAAATAGTGAGACTGAAAGTAAAAAAAGTAAGGACAAAATAAGAACCTTTTTAAACATAAAACCTCCAATTAGAATTTAACTATCTTTTTGAATTTTTTCCCTTCTAAAATTTCAAAATATATTCCCTTTTTAATTTTACTTCCTAAAACATCTCTTCCAGTTAAATCAAAAATATATCCCTTTTTTGAAAGTGAAATATTTGTAGAGAAATCAACATCAACCATCATCTCTTCTTTTTCTCCCAACTCGTTCAATATTTTTAAAATATATTTATTCTTGCCTATTTTTGGTTTTTTGTCAATAGTAAAATTTTTAAAAACCTCTGTATAATTTGAAGTTGTCATGTTATAACAATCAACTATTGTGTATTTTAAATCGTTAAGAAAAATCTTTACATAGTTTTTCTTTTTTTCTACCCGAAAAAGGATTTCGTTTTTTCTTACAGATTGGCTTTTTAAACTTCTGAAAACATTCAAAAAACCATAACCTGTTATCTGGTCAAAATATCCTGTTGAAACAACATCAGCACCTTTTTTTATAAGTTCATAGAGCTGTTTCACATTTAGATTTGAGTCAGCCTGCAAGAGTTGAACAAGTGCAACTCCAGTAAATATAGATGAATAGCTTGTACCGAGAAAAAATCCAAAAGAATCTTTATAACTTATTCCATCATTCCCAACCATGTAAGATAGAATATATTTCCCCGGAGAGTATATGTCAGGTTTTAAAATATCATCATCTTTAGAGTTAAATGAAGAAATAGTAAAAAGTGTGTCTTCACTTACAAAAACATATGTGTTCCTTCTTGAAAGATAGGTACCAGAAGAAATAACATTTTCTATCGATGCGGGAGAACATAGAGTTTTCTTTCTCTCACCATCATAAAAATTCTCATATGATGGCTTTACAAAGGTTCCACCTCTCGCTATAAAAAATTCAACTGGATTTTCTTTGTCAGTTTTAAAAATCTGAATACCAAGATAATTTTTGCTTTGATGTTCGAAAAGGAGATGTGAAGAATTCTTATCCTTATTGTATCCAAATCCTAAAAAGAAATCTCTCTCTGAAAAATTAAAAACTGGATTTTCTTTCAAATCTATCCATTCTGAAATAAAAAGATTCCCATCAGAGATAACAAAAAACCTCAAAGATAGATCATCTTTACAAGATATATCGAGATCAAAACTTTTTGAACTATCAGTTAAGAAAAGCACAGAACTGTTTGAAAAGAGATCTTCACCTTTTGCAAGAAAGTTATCATAAACTTTCGAATACAATTTCATATTACCCAAATTCCCGGCAGGAACAGATATACCCCTTTTTAAGGATGTTAAAGGAAATAGTTTCTTTATTCCATCTTCAAAAAGATCTTCGCCTGAATGGAGACCCCAAAAATAATTTAAAGGCATAAAAAGAACAAAAGGTTTTTCAAAATACTCACACCTATCTACAATATATTTTATTCCATCAAGAAGATTTTTTGTGTTAAGGTAAGTGTTTACAGCAACTATTTTTGATTTTTTTATAAGTCCTTCATGAAAGTATGATTCTGATGATAGTATAGAAAGAAGTGATGTCCCGTGACCTTTTATATCATCAATGTTAGTATAGTTTAAAACTTCAAAAGAATCAACTTCCTCTCCATAACCAAAATTTTGCGGAGGGGAAGATGAAAAACTTTTCTGGTTCCAAATAAGTTTAAATTTTGAAATGTTATCTTTTTTAAAAATAGGAAGTGAAGGTAAAAAACCATCATCAATAAATCCTATATTTACTCCATCACCATCATATCCCATACCAACCATCTGAGATATCCTAGTTAAGTAAGCTGCGCTATCTGATGATTGGAATACAGGTTTTGAAATTTCACAGAATATTAAAAAGTTTGAATCTGAAATCTCTTTCAAAGTTGAAAAATCTATATAACCTGTAATTATAGAATCTGTTATTTTAACACTCTGGGAAAGAAAATCTTTTAACCTTTCAACATCACCTTTCAAAATAACCGGAAGAAACTCTTTACTATTCCTTTTTAAATAAAAATCGTACGATAAAATTGTTTCATCCTCAAAATGATCAATATTGAATTTTACAAAATTTTCCTTTAAATAAAATTTTTTACCTAAATCTTCAGAAAAGTATGATAATATGGTTGGGTCAATTTTATCCAAGTTGATTCCCAAAATATTTAAAAATATTATAAAAGGTAAAAATCTGAAAATTTTTTTCATAATTACATAATAAACTTAACAAACATCTATTGTCAAGTATAATCTTTCAAAGAAACTATTGACATTTAAATTTTTTTTCGTATTATTTTTACTTTAAGCCAGGATAGCTCAGACGGTAGAGCAACGGACTGAAAATCCGTGTGTCCGCAGTTCGATTCTGCGTCCTGGCATTTGCCGGGGTGGCGAAACTGGCAGACGCGCACGTTTGAGGGGCGTGTGGGATTCCCGTAGGGGTTCAAGTCCCCTCCCCGGCACCAACTCAAAATGTTGTCGGTGGTATCTCCTCTTTCAAAGATTTCTTTCTCTCATTTTTTATAGCGATATAAATCGAATAAGATATATTTCCGGCAAGAATAATAAAACCTGTTAAAAAGAAAAAGATAGCTCCCCAATTCACTCCTTTATACTTTTCAAAAAGAATATAAATGAAAGTAACAACAAAAAGCAGGATCAGATAAAGTTTACCAACATTTGAAATATCTTTCCAGTTTTTACCGTTACTTACAAAAAATGAAATAAGGAGTGTTAGAAATACAACCAAAAATCCTCCCAAAATTCTTGCAATTATAGGATAACCTTCGTAAGGTTTTTTAAATTCACCAAATAGAGAAAACAAAATTAAAATTATCAAAAATGTTGGGATCAGATATTTCAAAGAGATCTCAAAAAACCTATCAACATTGATCTCTGAAACTGAGTTGACAAAACTTCTTAACCTGTCACTTCCAAAAAACCAAGCTACTATAATAGTTTCAAAAAGCCCTACTATAAGAAGTCCATAAGTTAAAATCCAGTGGTCAACTATATCAAGCCATAAAATACCACTTCCAAAACAGTAAAGTAAACCAAAAATAAGGTCTATTCCAACAATTATAATGACAGATTTTTTCCTTGAAAAGTTGAACTTATCCTTTAAACCTGTTACAACTGCCTCAATCAAAGATACAAGTGAAGTTAGACCTAAAAATAAAAGCATAGAGAAAAAGAGAACACCAAAAATGTTTGGAAATCCTGGAATCTTTGAGATTGCTTCAGGATAGGTTACAAAAGCAAGACCAGGTCCACCCAAACTTAAAGAATCTATTGGAACATTGTTTGAAAATGCGAGAAAACCAACAGTTGAAAAGACTGTTATCCCTGCGACGAACTCAACGAGAGAGTTTGTAAATCCTGTTATCTTTGCGTTGTTGGCTATATCCGTTTTTTCATCCCTATAACTTGCATAAGCTATAAGTATCCCAAAACCCAAGGAGAGAGTGTAGAATATCTGTGAAAAAGCTTCAACCCATACATTGAAAGAGAGAAGCTTTTTAAAATCTGGTGTAAAGAATTTTTCAACACCTTGGATTGAACCTTTTAAAGTTATCCCTCTTAAAAGTAAAATAAGTAGTATTAAAAATGACAAAGGGAGTAAAAAAGTGTTAAATTTACCAAGTGTTTTAATACCTTTTATTATAACTAATCCTGTTATGAACCATACTATAAGAAGACCTATAAAAATATTCAGATTGAAATATGAAAAATCGAATGGTGTTGAAGAAACTTTCAAAAAATCGTTGAAGAAGAAATTTACGCTTCCAGATATGTTCCATGAAAGATTTAAAGAAAAGAAAAGATAGTTTAAAGCCCAAGATAAAACAACAGCATAGTATGAACAGATAACGGTTCCAACAAAAATTGCGAACCATCCAAGCCACTCCCATCTTTTCGAAATTGATGAGAATGTTTTTGCAGCTGAACCCTGAAACTTCTGCCCAATGGCAGTTTCCATTATAAGAAGTGGAATACCTGCAACAAAAAGAGCGACAAAGTATGGTATCAGGAAAGCTCCACCTCCATTTCTGTAAGCTACAAAAGGAAATCTCCACACATTACCAAGACCAACAGCTGAACCTATAGTTGAAAGTACAAAAGCAACTCTTGAACTCCACCTTTCCCTGTTCATCAAACCTCCTATTTTTCAATAACTCCAGAAAGAACAACCTTATCATCTCTATAAAGAACTCCAATCTGGCCAGGAGTAACACCATATATGTAATCTTTTGTAATTACTTTTATATTACCTTTAAAATCCTCTATTTCACATTCTACCTCTTCGTTCCTATACCTTATTTTAACTTTAAGATCTTTTCTTTCATCTGAAAATATCTCCAAAGGTGTTAATAAAAACTCTTTTACTTTCAACCCATCCCTTTTACAAACAACTATTCTGTTTTTTAAAGGTATTATCTTTTTAACAAAATATTTTTCATCAAGACCACCTATTTTAACATTCTGCCCTATAGTGAATCTATAATAACCTGAATGTTTTTTTAAAACTTTTCCATTATCATCAACCATCTCTCCCTCTTCATCAAAAAAACCATTCTCATTCAAAAAATCAACATAGTTATCCTTAATAAAACATATATCCTGACTTTCCTTAACTTTGATTTCCACATTGTTACCTGAAACGAATTTTTTTATTTCATCCTTTGAAAGAAAGGATGTTATAGAATTTTCAAAAAATTTTAAATCATCCTTCTTTACAGTTGAAACATAGTAAGATTGGTCCTTTTTCCTATCTTTACCTTTGTAAAGAAATCCCCTATCAACTCTTATATAATGACCGGTGCTAAACTTCTCAAAACCTAACTCTTTCATTTTTGAAACCAAGAGTGGAAATTTTACTAACCTGTTACAAAAAGCACATGGGTTTGGAGTCCTTCCATCTCTGTAAGTTTTTATAAAGTAATCTATTATTTTTTCTTTGAAATAATCCCTTCTATCTTCAACTATGATTTTAAAGCCCAGATCTTTGTAAAGTTGGACAACCTTTTCCTTTTCTATAAGATTTTTTTCAGATAGTATCAAAAAATATGGGAAAACTTCGAAATTCAAATTTTTGAAATAGAGAACCGCAGATAATGAATCAACACCACCTGAAACCCCAACTAAAATTTTTTTCATATCATTCAAATTTTACATAAATATAATCCACTTTCAATAGTTGGTTGTAAAAAGGTGAAAAAACGATGTTATAATTTTTACCTGCAATAGTGGTTTCAAGTGTTATATTTTCAAGATCAAAATTAACTCTATCAACAATATTTTTAACTTTCAATTCTTTTTCATCTTTGAAAATTTCATAAATGTTCTGCTGTTTGAAATTCTCTTCAAAAATTTTGTTTCTTGCAACTATCTTTCCATTTTTATCTATAACACATAAAGGTTTCTCTTCATCATACCATTTGGAGAAAAGTTCAGCAAAAATATCCTCGGAAAGTTTCCAATCTTTAACACTGTTATACTCAAAACCGAATATAAGGATAAAAATATTATTTTTGTGTTTGAAGGAAGATATGTTGAAAAGTATGTTAACAATATTTTTACCAACCTTTATAGGTATAAATACCATCTTTGAAACTTCATTTTCAACAACAAAATTTATTGTATCCTTAACAAAGTTAACTTTTTCTTCAACAACTATATCGAAGAAATTTTTCTTAAAACTTATTCTGCTATTGGAAAAGAAAATTTCCCCATCACTTTTAATTGTGAAAAGAAAAATATCTTTTGTTTTAACTATACCTGAAACTATCTTTTCATAAAAATCTTTTTCAGATTCTGTTAGATTCTTCTCTTCAAATATCTCTTTGAAAATTTCTATATCCTCACTTAACCTTTCCTGAAGGTATTTTACAAAGAAAATAGAAACTATTATTATCATTATAAAAATTAGGATAATGAAAGTTGTCTGCCATCTGAAAACAGAGTTGAAAATACTTTTAACTTCACTTTCAGGTGAATAACAGTATATATACCATTTTTGACTATAAATCTCGATGAAAGATTTTATGAGCAAAAATTTTTCATTCTTTTTGAAAACAGCGAATGAGTTTAAAGATGATAACCTCAAGGATGAGAAGTTTTCTGATGAATCAACAAGAGAAGTATCATCAACAAAGAAAAACCTGTTTATACTCGAAATGTCATCAAACTCTTTAAAAAATTCTGGTGAATAAACTATTTTACCATCACCGTTGAAAACTATCAAAAAAGAGTTTTTTGTAGGTTTCACAGATGAAAGGTACTCGTTATAAATCCTTAAAAATGGGAGAAGGTATGTGAAACCACCATCAAAATTTTTATCCTTAAATACCGGGCTTGCCAAAGCGATAGCTTTGTATCCTTGAACTGCAAGAAAAGGTTTTGAAATAACTATTCTTTTATCCTTAAACAACTTTTTGTTATGATCCTGATATAAAATATTTTTACCTATAGCATCTTTGTTATAAGGAGCGGTGTAAACTATTTTCCCACTTTTATCTATCCTTGTTACATTCGAATACCTGTAACTGTTTACTTTTTGTATGGAATCTATTAAAAACTTCCCCTTTTCATTTAAAAGAATAATATCTTTATTTCTGCTGTAAACTGAAAGTTCCTCTATCATCTTTTCCAAACAGTTGTTTATACCATTTTTTGAAATCTCTATGAGATTTTTAGTGTTGGATATATGGTTCTGATAAACCAGTTTTATAAGTAAAATATTCGTTATAAGGTAAACAAAAGATAAAAGTATCAAAGAAAGTGTTACAAAAATTAGAAAAGATTTGAATAGATTTTTTATATTCCCATTCGCCATTATTTATATTTTAGTTTAGAAAATTTCAAAAGTCAATATTGTTAAAATGTGAGTAAAGATGTGTCACCTTTTTTATAAAATGACATTTTATAACCATTTTCACCAAGTATCTCTCTTTTTATGTTATCACTTGAAAGAGTCAAAATAGCATCCTTTAAAGTTTTATAATCTTTTTCTTTAACTAAAATAGAGTTGAAACCATCAATAAGTATATCTTTTGAACCACCAGATCCTGTTGCAATAACAGGTAATTTGAAAGCTCCAGCTTCAAGGTAAACTATTCCAAAACCTTCAAAATCACCCCTATGATAGAATACCGGTAAGACGAATATATCGGATTCTTTGTAAAGTTGATAAACTTCACTATTCTTCAAACCGGTTTTAATCAAAACTTTTCCATCGAGTTTATATTTTTTTATCAACTTCTCCAGATTTTCCCTATAACTTCCATTTCCAACAATGTAATATAAAAAATCTAAATCATCCTTTATAGAATTTAAAGCTTTTAAAACATACTGTTGGCCTTTCCTTGGAGTAAGTTGAGCGACAGATATCAAAATGATCTTTTCCTTTTTTTTATGCTCTTTCTCCTCAAACCTTTCCCCATAATACCTTGGTGAAATTATATAAACATCTTTTTTTGTTATACTTTTCAAAATCTTTTCAGTGTATGAACTTATAGTTATTATCCTATCAACTCTACTAAGAAGGAACTTTTTTAAAAGATTTACAAATCTGAACTTTCTTTTAATATAAGGGTCATAAATGTTAACTTCACTACCATAGGTAAAACAAACTATCTTTGTTTTAGGATAAAAAATTTTGTATAAGAATGAAAAAATAGTTGTTGGTATAAGAGATTCGGTATATATATAATCTATTTTTCCTCTATTTTTAAAATAAAACTTCAAAATTTTTAAATAGAAATCAAACCTGTGTAACTTCCCTTCAAGTGGAAGATTCTTTGACCTTATTATATTTTTAAAAATTGTTAGATCCTCTTCAGGTTGGGTGAAGAGTGGAGTTTGTGTAATAATGACAAGTTCATTATTAAATTTGTACTCTTTGAAAATAGTGTAAAGGTAATGAGAAATCCCTCCTCTGTATGGAGGGAAGGAAGTAGTTAATAAAAGTTTTATCATTTTATCTTAATAGTTCCATCATCATCTATTTTTAGAAGGTTATCTTTAAAATCATTTTCACTTAAACTTTTGATCAATTTAACAACCTCATAATCTTTGTCAAAAACTACTCCTCTGTATCTAACCTGTTTGAATGGATAAATTTTCCCTGAGATAAAATTACCTAAAGAATCAATTTCAACATATAAGATTGGGGCAAGTCCGTTAACACCAGATATGTTTATACCTGAAAATGTCATAAAATTACCTAAAGAATATGCGATGAGTTTCCCTTTATATAATTCTAATCCTCTTACAACATGTGGTCCATGCCCTATTACGAGACTCGCTCCGGCATCTATTACGGTATGTGCGAATCTGTAAATGTTCCCTCTGTATTCACCAAACATATACTCATCCTGATCCTTCACATGCATACCATCTTTTCCTTCTTTACCTCCATGGAAAGTTACTATCACTATATCGTATACTTTTGAAATGGAATCTATGAGATGGTAACTCTTTTTAAGATCCGTAAGGTCATTCATAAAACTGTAATTTGAAAAACCCACTACACATACCTTTTTTCCATTTATGTTGAAAACTCCATAATCGTTTACAAAACCTGTGTACTTTATGGAATTTTCAAGAAGTACCTTCTTTGTTCTTGAAACTGCAATATCTCCAAAATCTCTTATATGGTTGTTAGCGATATTTAAAATATTAAAACCAGCATTCTTTAAAGATTTCACAAATTTTTCAGGTGTTCTGAAAGCATAACTTTTCCCTTCAACAACATTTTTTCTCAAACTACCTGAATCTGAAAGAGCGGATTCAAGATTCCCTATCCTTATATCTCCCTTTTTGATTATAGATTCAGCTTCTTGAAAAAGGTAGAAACCATCACCTTCCGGAATGGAGAGTGAAGGATAAACTGTCCCAACCATTATATCACCAACAGCTGTTACCTTGATATTCTCACCTTTTAAAAGAAAGAATAAATTAACGATAAGAAATAGAATTTTAAACTTTTTCAAACCTGACTCCTTTTTCATCTATCAAAGCGTAAGTTTTTTCTTTTGAGAGAAAATATGAAAGTGAACCTGGATTTACAACAGTTTTACCATTTTCAAATTTTAAATCTTTTTTGTGGGTATGTCCATAAAAAATGTATCTTGGATGTTCCTTTTGCAGATAATCCTTTAAAAAGAATGGCTCATGCATCAGTATAATGTATCCAAAATTTTCTATAAAAATTTCGAAAGGTGAAGTTGAAAAAGATATATCAAGATCCCTTAAAATTTTTGAAGTGCTTAGATCAAGTATATCGTTATTACCTTTTACAAGATAGAACTCATTAGAAATATCCCTTAAAATAGAAAGGTTGGAAAAATCAACAACATCCCCAAGATGTATTGATGCCAAAAACTTTTTCCCTTTAAATCTGTCACTTAAAATTCTAAAAGATTTCAAATCGTTGTGAGTATCAGAAATCAGAAGAATAGTTTTATCTTCCATAATATAAGTAAAATTCCAATAATAAATGTGTATATCGAAAAAAGATAAAATTTTTGACTTTTCAAAATTTTATAAAGTAAAACCAAAGCGAAATATCCAGTTAAAAATGAAACAAACACACCAGAAAGAATGGTAAAATCGAAAGAGGATTTTAAATCAAAAAACTCTTTTAGAAATGCGCCCAAAATTATAGGCATTGCCATAAAGAAAGAAAAATCTGATGCTTTCTTTGGTTCTACACCAAGATGGAGTGCAGTTGAAATAGTTGTTCCAGATCTTGAGATACCAGGTAAAAGTGAAAATATCTGAAATATACCTATAACAAGAGATTCAAAAATATTTACATCTTTTCCCTGATTTTTTGCGAACTTTGTAGAAAAAATTATAAAAGAAAGAAAAATATAAAATATACCAATAAGGAGTATATCTGTAAAAATTTTACTTACAACATCATCCAAAAAAAATCCTGCAAAACCAGCGGGAACTATCCCAACCAAAACAAGTAAAATAAAATTTACATTTTTCTTATCTTTCCTTTTCTCTTTTAATTCAATATAACTTTCATTAAGTAAACTAAAAATCTCCTTTCTAAAAAATACCAGCAAAGATAATAATGTTCCAAGGTGTAAAGATGTTTCAAAAAAAAGGTTTTTTGTTTCAAGTCCAAAAATGTTCTTTAATATCGCTATATGACCAGATGATGAAACAGGTAAAAATTCCGTTATACCTTGAACAAAACCTATAATTGAATAATAAAAAATGTTTTTCATTTTCCTCCAAAGAATAAAGCTAAAAGCCCAACAAACATATCATATTTTATAAGAGTGTTTACAAGCCTTTTGGTTTTTATGTCATTGTAAATATAAAATATCAGAAGGAGGACCATAAGAACTATATCTACTCCGAAAAATGAGATCAACATATATTTCACATTGTATGTACCCATAAGGTAAGGTATGAATGTTAGAATGATCAAAATGAAAAAAACAAAGATTGCCAAAAAAAGAGAGTTCTCCTCTCCTAAAACTATCGGTAGTGTCCTTCTTCCTATAAATTTATCACCATCTATATCCTCTATATCTTTTAGAATTTCCCTTCCAAGAGTTAAAAGAAAAGCAAATATCGCAGGGAATATACCTTTTGAAATATCCCCTGCTATCTCAGAACCGAATATGAACAAAAGCCCTGAAAGTAGAGATATTATAAAATTCCCAATAAATGGTATCCTTTTCAGTTTATAGGAATAGAAAAACAGTATTACTGTTGAAAACATTACAATTAAAAACAATTTGAAGGAAAGGAACAAAGATATAAAAATGGAAAGAAAAGAAAATAAAAGGTAAGTGAAAATTATAAATTTTATATTGAATCTTGAATTGATAAGAGGTCTTTCAGGCTTGTTTATCCTGTCAGTTTCAAGATCAAAAAGATCGTTAACAATGTTTCCACCTGCCATAACAAAAAAAACAGAAAGTATACCTAAATACAATTTTGGTTCATTAAATTTAAATCTTACAAGAAGGTATGATATAAAAACACCGAAGCCGCCTATTATACAGTTGTTTACCCTCAAAAGTTTTATGAAATCAAATATTTTATTCTTTTTTCCCATCTTCTTTAAAAAGTTCTTTTAAACTACCTAAAGTTGATAAAATTCCTGTTGCTTCATAAGGGATAAAAATCTTTGAACCGTTGCCGTTAGAAATTTTTTCAAGTGCTTCCAGATATTTTAAAGTTATAACATCGTTTGTTGCTTTTCCATCATGAATAGCTTGAAAAACAGATTTAATCGCTTGAGCCTGTCCCAAAGCAACAAGTATCTGTGCCTGCTGTTCACCTTCAGCAACTTTGATTTTACTCTCTCTTTCTCCTTCAGCGATCAAAATTTTTGATTGTTTTTCACCCTCAGCAAGAAGTATTGTGGCTCTTTTCTCTCTTTCTGCCTTCATCTGCTTTGTCATCGCTTCCTGTATCTCATCCGGTGGGTTTATGTTCTTAAGTTCAACTCTGTTAACCTTCACTCCCCACTTGTTCGTTGCATCATCAAGAATCACCTGTAGTTCGCTGTTAATCTTTGCTCTTGAAACGAGTGTCTCATCAAGTGTCAGATCTCCTATGACATTTCTTAAAGTTGTTATTGTTAACTTCTCTATAGCATAAACGATGTTGGTTATCTCATACATCGCTTTGTATGGTTCAGTTATCTGATAATAGATAACAGTATCTATCTGCATCGTTACATTGTCTTTTGTTATAACAGGTTGCGGGGGAAAATCGAGAACCTGTTCCCTTAAATCGATTCTCACAAGATATCTTGGCCCAAACGCTATCGGCCTAATCGTATCTATAATAGGTATTATCACATGGATTCCACTTTTCAGTGTTGCTCTGTATTTACCAAACCTCTCTATTATCACAACCTCTGCCTGTCGCACAATTATAACAGCTTTTGATAAAAAGATTATAACAGCAAAAATGATAAAAAACCATAAAAGTATCATACTCTCTCCTTTTTTAATTTAAAAACAACCTTTCCCTCTTTATAAGTTTCAACTATTTTTACACCAATATCATCTATCTTTTTATCTGTAACTATAAAATCCGCATTGAACCCTTTTGATAATTTCCCCAATCTTTTCTCTTCACCAACAATTTCAGCACTTCCCTCTGTGTAACATCTAAAACCATCTAATAAAGGGATCCTTTGATCTTCGAACTCAGCTATATTTAAAGAGTTCAAACCGTAAAGTGGAGAAGGTGGCATACAATCTGAACCGAAACCTAAAGGTATCCTTTTCTTCAAAATGTATCCAAAAACATTGTTGAATTCAAAATATTTTTTATTTAACCTCTTTTCATACATCTGCCCTTTCAAAGCCCAGTTTCCAATAAAATTTGGTTGCATCGAAAGGTATATTCCTTTTTCTTGAACTTTTTTGATCTGATCTTTTGATGCTATTTCAAAATGTTCTATCCTGTGACCTTTCGGTTCATCAAGATTTTCAAGGACAAAATCTGTTGCCCTATCTCCAATAGAATGTATAGCGAGTTGGTAACCTTTTTCTTTCGCTTTTAAAACTATTTTTTTGAAATCACTTTTCTTTATAAATATTTTTCCTTTCAGTCCGTTTTTGTAATTATTGTAAAGAGCTGCTGTATAAGCACCAATCGAACCATCAGTAAAGACCTTTAAACCTTTCAACTTTATCTTTTTTCTATCTGACCAACCTGTAAGTTCTTTTTCATTTTCCCAAGGATAATAAAAAAATATATCCAAAATAGTATCTATACCTTTATATATCTCTAAAGAATCGAATGTAGCCATATCAGAAATAGAAGTTATACCGAGTGATAAGAATTTTTCCTGTGCAACTCTGAACGCTTTTATAAGTTCATCTTTTGAAGGTTTAAAGATCTTATTCAATTTCAGAACAACACCCTCTTTTAAAATTCCATCACCTTTTAAATCTTCTATATAATTTGATCTTTTTAAAAATTTTAAAGCTTCACTGTTGAAAACTGCTATATGACCGCAAACCCTTCTGACAACAATTGGAATATTTTTAAAATGTCTATCTAAAATTTTTCTGTTAAGTTTTTCTTCTTTTTCAAATTTAGTTTCATCATACCCTTCAGCAATAACAAAATTGGTATCACTGTTAACTTTCAAATATTCATCTATCCTTTCGATTATTTCACCTACCGAAACCACACCGTTAAGATCGCACCTTAAAAGGTTGAGTCCATACCATACAAGATGTGTGTGGGAATCAAAAAAAGATGGATATATGTATCTTTCTTTAAGATCTACAAACTTATCATAGTCTTTCACTCTTTCCTGTTGAAGTGAGACTACTTTTCCATTTTCAACGAGTAGGAAATTTTTAAAACCTCTTCCATCAAAAATTTTTGATTCGAATAAAATCTTCATGATTCTATATCCAAAAATGGTCTTAACATATCTGCTCTATTTTTATGAGCGAGTTTTTCAAGTGCTTTAGCCTCTATCTGCCTAACCCTTTCCCTTGTAACATCAAGAATTTCACCAACCTCTTCAAGTGTCCTTTCATAATCATCCTGCAAACCGAATCTCAATCTAAGAACAGTCTGTTGTCTTGGAGAAAGGTCTGAAATAACAAGGTCAAGTTTTTCTCTCAACATTGAAAGCATAGCATGATGTTGAGGGGATTTTTGATCAACATCCTCAATAACATCGCTGAACTTTGATTCATCACTATCACCTATAGGTTTATCCAAAGATATAGTCTCCTGAGCTATCTTGTAAACACTCTTTATCTTATCAAGTGGCATATCCAATTTTTCTGCTATCTCCTCTTCTGATGGTTCCCTTCCAAGTTCCTGCATCAAACTCCTTGTTACTTTTACAACCTTATGCATAACCTCAATCATATGAACAGGGACTCTTATAGTTCTTGCCTGATCGGCTATCGCTCTTGTTATGGATTGCCTTATCCACCATGTAGCGTATGTACTGAACTTATACCCTTTCTGATAATCGAACTTTTCCACAGCCTTCATAAGTCCAACATTACCTTCCTGAATAAGATCCATAAATTCAAGTCCCCTGTTAGTGTACCTTTTCGCTATTGAAATTACTAATCTAACATTAGATTCCATCATCCTTTCTTTCGCTCTGTTCAGTTTTTTCTCATAACTTTCAAGATTTTTAACTATCTTGCAAAATTCATCACAATCACATTTCAAATTTTGTTCGTAATCTTTTATCTTCTGTTGGATTCTCTCTATCTCAACTGAAGCATTCTTAAAATCCTCTCTTTTTATATTTTTCCTTTTGTATTTCAAAGGAACAGTTCCCTGTCCTTTAGCATTCTTTAAAATATCCTCTATTGATGCATCGAATCTTTTTTCAATCATTCTCAATTTTTCTTTTTCAAAATCTATCTGTTTAGATATATCTCTGTATTCCTGTATATACCTGTTTAAAAATAGTGGATTGAGTTGAAGTTCATCAATGTAATCTATCAAATTCGTGAAAACCTTTTCTACCTTCTGGTCAACGACAGCCTTATCCTCCTTTTTCATTTTAGAATAACCTTTCTTCAACTCTTTTATCTTCTTTGAACTCTCCTTAACCTTAGCATAGAGAGATTTCAACCTCTGTATTTTTTTCTTTTGGGAAAGTTCTGATGATATCCTTGGATCCTCTATGTGAAAATACTGATCTATCGATTCTCCATCCTCAACAACTTTTTTGAAGAAATCATCAAGATATGAAAAAGTTTTTTCTATTGAAAACAGGTTTGTCAGTATACCCCTTCTTCCCTCTTCTATCAATTTTGAGATCTCAACTTCTTCATCTTTTGTTAAAAGATCTATGGATTTCATCTCGTTAAGATACATTTTTATGGGATCATCGTTTCTTACCTCTTCAGGTTCCCTCTTCTCATCATCACCTCTTGAAAAATTATCTCCGATTCCCTTTTCAGTCTCATCCTCTACAAGAACTATACCTAAACTCTGCATCCTCTTTATAAGTGTCTCTATAAGATCAACTCTGAAATCATCTGGAAGGAGTTCGTTGAGTTTTTGATATGATAGTTCCCCAACAGCTGAACTCTCTTTAACTATCATTTCAATAATCTCATCAAGAGGATCATAGTTTTTGGAATTTTTTACCATTTATTTTCCCCCTTTAAGTTTTCTTATAAGAAGAGTTTTTATTTCGAGCAACCTATCCTTTTCTTCATCATCAGTGCAATTCTTTAATTGGGTATCCAATTCTTTTATTTTTTTCTCTAATTTTTTCCTCTTTAAAATTGAAAGAATGTCTTTAATTTTTTTCTCATCTGGCAGATTTTGAGAAAAATATTCCATCCTTTCAATTATTTTACTCTTAAAATTAAAAATTTTATCATTCTTTAAAATTAAGTCAACACTGTTTTCCCACCTCTCATCTAAGGAATTACATATAGATACGAAAATACCTTTGAGGTTCAGATCGAGAAAATCACCTTCCTCTATTTCTGAACAAAAAGTTTTACAAGCATCCTTATTTGAAAGCATAAGTGATATTATTTCAAGATAAATGTTGGATTGGGTTTCCTCATTCTCCTGTTTTGTATTCCTGTCAACTTTATTTATCTGGACATCTACATCGAATCCAAGTTCTTTTTTCACAATATCCCGATATAAAAATTTCAAAGAGTTATCCTGTATACCGTTGATCGAATTCAAAAGGAATGTCAAGAGATGTTTTTTCGCAAGCATCTTGTCTTTTTCCCTTTTGAAAAAAAAGAAAGAGGAGAATTTTACAATATCATAAAAATCCTTTTTTAGAAAATCTTGTGATATATTTTGACTCTTTTTTACAAGTTCATCAGGATCTTTAAAATTTTCATTCTTATATACTTCAACTATAAGCCCTTCCTTTAAAAGTATAGGGATCGATCTCATAGTTGCGTTTTGCCCAGCATCATCTGAATCGTACATTACAACTACTTTTTCACAAAATTTTTTTAGTATCCTTGCCTGATTTTCAGTACATGCTGTTCCAAGCTGTGCCACGACATTTTTTATACCACTTTTGTAAAGTGATATAAAATCCATATAACCTTCAACGAGTATCGCATAGTTTTCCTCTGATATATATTTCCTGCTAAGGTTCAATCCATAAAGGAAATCTCCTTTCGTGTAAACAGGTGTCTTTTGAGTATTAACATATTTTGGTGTTTCATCTCCAAGAACCCTTCCACCGAATCCTATAATGTTACCTGTTATTGATACTATGGGGAAAATTATCCTATTGTAAAAAACCTCTCTATACCTACCATCATCATTTTTAACTACAAGTCCTGCTTTTATAAAATCATCTATGTTCAGTTTTTTCTCATTTATCTTTTTTAAAAGTGTCCTTTCACCATCAGCGTAACCAAGCATGAACAAAAATATATCATCGTTATTCAATCCCCTTTTTTCAAGGTAAGAGAGAACATTCTGATTCTTTTTTAGATTGTTCTGGTAAACTTCACAAGCCAATTTGTTCACCTCAAAAATTATTGAAGCTATCCCCCTATCCTGATTGTTGATATAATTTTTTACATCTATTCCACTCTTTCTTGCAAGTATTTCAACAGCATCCTTAAAATCAACATTTTCGATATACTGAATGAATGTTATAACATCCCCACCTTTTCCACATCCAAAACAGTAAAAATAACCTCCCTGTGGATTGACGAAAAAGGATGGAGTTTTTTCAGAATGGAAAGGACATAGACCTTTTAAAGATTTACCACTTTTTTTCAACTTAACATACTCTGAAACAACAGAATCTATAGGGTTTAACTCTTTAATTTTAAAAATCAGATCTTCATAGTTGAACATAGAATTAATATAATGTTATTTTTTTAAAAATCAATATTATAATTGACTCTTTGTTGTATTGATAATATAATAATTTTTTATGAAAAACCTAAACTTATCAGTTTCAATACTTATAATTTTCATAATATCGCTGATATTCAATGTGAATTTCAATTTTAAAATCGATTTTTTATATCAACTCATTTTAACTGTAATATTTTCAATCTTTCTTTCTCTCTATTTTATCAGATTCTTCTTTTACTTAAACCATCTCATTTTTTTAATCCCTATAACATTTGTTGTGCCATTTCTTGAACAAAATTATGGATGGTTTGTCTATTTTGTAATACTTTCCCTTTCAACGGTTCTTCAGATTTTGGATTACGAAAGAAAAAAGGTTTTTTTCTATTTTGTTATATTCGCCATATTCCTATGGATAAGGACGATTTTTTTCAATCAAGATAGAATAATATTTTCAATATTTATAACCTTTCTAACAACATTATCTTTTTTTCTCACAGGTAAAGAAAAATCTAAAAAGAAGAACCTTGAAGAAAGATATGAGAATATTACATCAAAAAATAAAATTATAGAAGTTTCACCTTTCATGCTTGAAAAAGAAAAAATCCTAAATGATGATTATGAAAAAAACAGGATGATTTTAAACAGTATAGACGAAGCTATAATATCTCTTCTTTCAACATTAAAAATAGTTTTGAATTGTAATAGTGCTATTTTTTTTCTATACAATAAAAATAAGGATCACCTTTTCATAGAATCTGGTATATCTTCAGAGGAGATAAATTTAAAAAAGACCGTTTCAAACAGGGAAAACTTTCTTTATTCTGTTGTTACAGATCTAAAAAATATAAAAGACAATTTTTTTACAGGTGATATTTCAAAATTATCTCTATACAAAAATGATACGGTTATAAGATCTATAATTTCTTTGCCTGTTATAAAATCTGGAGAATGTGTTGGAGTTTTATATGTTGATGATGGGAATGAAGAGAAATTCACAGATAAGGATATGCAGACAACAAAACTTTTTTCCGATCAGATTGGAATGATACTAAATTTCGCAGAGTATGCTCAACAAGCAAAAACTGAAGCTACCGTAATTTCAATTTTAAACGATATAACCCATAAACTTTCTAAAACTTTCGATTTCGAGGAGATAATAAGAATTATAACTGAATCTTTGAGAATGCTTATAAGTTATAAAAACTACTTTCTTGTTTCCATAAATAAGGATAATTTAAAAATTGTTATGACAGATTCCAACATCAAAAATTTACCAGACTATATTTCTGAGAACAGTTTTCTCTATTTATCTTTAAAAGATGAAGTATTCTATAAAACAAACCTTAAAGATAGAGAAATTCCAATACATCTTTTTTATGAAGGTGATAATATAGGTCTTTTTGATGCAGCGATTTCGATTCCTATTTTTCTTGATGAGGAAAAGAAAATATTTTTAATTCTGATATCTGAAGAAAAAATTTCAATAGACTCAGCAAAAATTTTCCTTTTAAATTTCATTTCCGATATATCTAAAACCGCTTCTGAAAAATCATTTTTATACCAGAAGACAAAAGACCTTGCCATCAAAGATGGTTTGACAGGTATATTTAACCATAGATTCTTTCAGGATGAACTATCAAGGATACTTTTAAATGCCGAAAGAAGTGAAAAAAAAGTTTCACTCGCTCTTCTTGACATAGACCATTTTAAAAAATTCAACGATACTTATGGACATCAAACAGGTGATCTCGTGTTGAAACATATAGCAAACATTCTCAACGAATCAGTTAGAAAAACAGATCTTGTCGCAAGATATGGCGGAGAGGAGTTTGTTATCGTTTTAACAAACATAAAGGATGATTCTTTTCAGAATGTTTTTGAAAATATAAGAAAAAAAATAGAGGAAAGAAAAATTAAGATAGAGGAAGAAGAACTGAAAGTTACTGTAAGTATAGGTTTTTCACTTTTCCCTGATGATACCAAAGAGAAAAACCTTTTGATAAACTATGCTGACATTGCACTTTACAAAGCCAAAGAATTTGGCAGAAACAGAGTTGTTAGGTATCAGAAATAATCTTTTATCTTTTGATATAGAAGAAAAGTTGAATAAACATCCAAAGAACAATATTTGGCAATTTCTAAAAATTTTTCCTCTCTATAGAATTTTTCAACATCCTTTCCTGACATATTAACTTTGGGAGAAGGTATATCGAAAACTTTACAGTATATATCCAAAGAATTCCCTTTTATAAGACCAGACAAAGTTAAAACATCATAAATATCGTAGTGCTCTTCCTTTTTGAATCTTGGAGTGTTTATATTCCTCGTTGGAGTTATTCCATTTATTATTGCTCTGAATGTTATGAAAGGGCAATCGAATCTAAGTCCATTGAATGTTATGAACCTGCTTGCATTTTTTACCCTGTCATAGAAATTTTTTATTATTCCCTTTTCATCACATACTATGAAAACCCTTTTAAAATCTGAGTAATCATCAACAAACCCAGTATCAAAAAGTGAAAACTGGGATGAGTGGTAAAAAGTTTCAATCAATTTCTTATCAATATCAAGAACTGATATGGCGATTATCTTTCCAGAAAAAGGGTATAAACCTTTCTTCTCTTTGAAACCTTCTTCCCTGTTTACAAAATATTCTAAAACCTTTTGGTCCAAATTTTCATCATCTATTCCCAAAGTTTCAATATCGAAACATATTTCACCCATTATTTCCCCCTAAAAGAATTTTTTTAAGTTCAAAAATTCCATTCACAAAAAATGTAGGTTCTATCAACATTTTTTCATTCTCCTCTATATAACCGTAACTAACTATTATCGAATCTATACCATTATATTTTGCTCCATCATAATCACTCTTTCTGTCACCAACCATTACAACCTCATCTTTTTTTAATTTGAACTTTTCTATAATCAAACCTATAAGTTCCTCTTTGCTTGAATTCTTACCATCCATCTCTGTTCCAAGAACATATTTAAAATAATCTATCAGAGAAAAATGTTTTAAAATCTGTGTTGCGAATTTTGTTGGTTTTATAGTTGCAAGAAAAATATCTTTCCCTGAAAGTTTTAGTTCGGAAAGAAGGCTCTCAACACCATCGTATACTCTATTTTTAAACATACCTTCTATCTCAAAATTTTCTCTATACAATCTTATCGCAAGATCGATCTTCTCTTTATCATCAGTTTTTAAAACATCTCTATAAATTTTGTATAAAGGCTCTCCTATATATCTTCCCAGAACCTCCCTTTCGAGATCAACTCCAAAATGTTTTAGTGAGAAATCGAGAGAATCTATTATACCTTCTTTTGAATCGGTTAATGTTCCATCAAGATCGAATATAACACTTTTGTAATTTTTCATCTACCTGTCCTTTCAAGTAAACTTTCATAATGTTTTATCCTTTCCTTCAATACCATTTTTTTAATATTTTCACTTTTTATCCTATCGTTCATATACCCTTCTATAACCAAATAGTTTTCAAGAAAATTGAAGTAAACCTCATCACTTTTAGGACTCTTATCAAGAATATTAAGAGATTCTTTTAGAAGTTGATATAATTTTTCAACACTCTCAGTTGGGAATTTCTGTTTTCGAAGAATCCTTATCATCTCAACAGCAAAATTGAATTTATTCAAATCTTTAATTACTCCCATTGGATAGAATAAAAGGTAAGCTTTTGTTATGATGTTTAGTTCCCTGTTCTCTTTATAAAATATCTGTATAGAATTTACAGACAACTGTTCGAGTGGAGAGTTGAATTTTTTGTTTTTCCTGAATATACCTTTAACCAAAAAATTTTTACATCCAAATATTGGTGTAAAAATCTCTAAAATTGCACTACTTTCAAGATACTTACTCTTTTTGAATACTATACATTCAGTTTCTATATAGGATGTTTTTATCATCTTCTCGGAAAACCTTTTCCCATAACTTCATAAACATTCTCTACTACAACAAAAGCATCCCTGTCTATCTCTTCAATGATCTTACTCAAAATTGATAACTCTCTCCTTGCAACAACACAGTAAAGTATAGTTTTGTTCTCTTTAGAATACATACCTTTTCCTTCAAAACCTGAAACACCTCTTTTCAATTTGTTCATTATCTCATCAGATATCTTCTCCGGTTTATTTGTGAATATGAAAACTCCCTTAGCATAATCCTGACCTTCAAGAACAAGATCTATCATTTTGGATGAAAGGTAAAGTGAAAGGTAAGAGTAGAGTATCAGTTCATAACTTTTAAAGACTATTCCGGTTAAGCCTATAACTATCGAATCAACTATAAAAATAGATGTCCCTATAGATATAGAAGTGTATCTATTTATCAATCTTCCAATTATATCACTCCCACCTGTTGAACCTTTTCCTTTGAATATAAACCCAAGACCGATTCCTAAAATTACTCCACCGTAAAGTGTAGCAAGAAGCTGGTTCCCTTCAAAAATCAAAAACTTAAAATAACCGAGCAAATCTGAAAGAAAACCTATCAGAAATATTGAAACGAGAGTTCTGATAACGAATAGAGTTCCAAACATTTTTATACTTATTATAAGCAACGGAATGTTAAGCACTATAAGAACTATACCGAAAGGTGTTTTGAAAAGATGGTGTAAAACCATAGATATACCAGCGATACCACCAGTACTTATCTTACCGGGAACAAGGAAAAATGTATAACCAACTGAACAGAGAATTATTCCTAAAGTCAGATAAAGAATATCTTTTGAGTTTATCTTCATTTTACTATCTCCTCTACCTTTACTTTTTTTACAACCATATTTTTTACCTCAAGAACAATTATTTTAATCTTATTATCGACAATTACAATATCATTTTTCTCCGGGAATCTTTTCAAAACATATACTATGTAACCTGAAAGAGTTGTAAAATGACCATTTTCAATCTTCACATTGTATTTTTCACAAAAATCATCTATCGGGATCTCCCCTTTTTCAATTCCAAGTGTATAATCATTTTCTATAATTTCATCATGTTCATCTTCTATATCTCCAAAAATAACTTCTACAATATCCTCTTTTGTTACTATACCTTCAAAACCTCCATACTCATCTATAACTATAGCGAAACTTTCTTGAAAATCGTTCATCTCTTTTAACAGATTTCCAATAGATACAGATTCACTTACAAAGAGTGGTTTTCTTAAAATCTTTTTTATTTCAACATTACCACTTTTCAGAATATCGAAAATGTTTAAAACACCCAAAATGTTATCTATACTATCCTCCCAGACAGGTATCCTTGAATAAATCTTTTTTGAACTTTTTAAAATATCTTTCAAATCTTCAATTTTTACATCAGAAGGGATCATCAAAACTTCCTTCCTTTTAACAGAAATATCTTTTACCTTCCTATCTTTTATTTTGAATATACCTTTTACAATATCCTCTTCAATACCAACATCATCTTTGAAATCAAGATTTTTTAAAAGAAGCTCTTTTATATTTTCACTTTCAAGCATCATCCTGTTATAATTTTTCTGTTCCCTTCTTAAAAATATCCGATTCGAACCTGATATTATTTTTATAAGAGGGAAAAGTATAAAGTATAAAATCTTTACCGGGTAAAAGAATAAAAGAGCAAAGGTCTCACTCTTTTCTGAAACTATATATTTTGGAAAAACTTCTCCAAAAATCATAACAAGCAAGGAAATATAAATTGTAGAGAGAATTGGTGAAATGTTTAAATTTTTGTATAAAAAGAATTTTTCGATAAAAGTGGTTATCAGAATATTAGTTAAATTGTTGGAGATCAGAATAGTGTAAAGATAGTTTTGAGGCTTATTCAAAAAATCTAAAAGGTTCAAATAATGTTTGCTTCTATTTGAAAGTATCTTTATAAAAACTTTGTTAGATGAAACAAAAGACATCTCACTTGCTGAAAGAAATGAAGAAAAAATAAGAAAGATAAAAGCAAAAAACAGATTAAACATTAATTATTTTTAAACCTTTTAAAATTTTATTTATAATATCCTCAAGAGTAACTATTGAGTAGAACTTCTTATCCTTGAAAATAAAAACTATATGTGTATTTTTGTTTATCATAAAATTTAAAACTTCATATAACCTTTTCTCATGATCCACCTTTTCAAAATCTTTAATATATACATCTATATTTTCTCTCTCATCTTTGAAAAGGAGATCTTTTACATAGAGTACTCCGACAGGATCTCCATTCTCAAAAACAGGTATTCTTGAAAAGTTTTTCTTTCTGTAAAGAGAGATAGCGTCCTTTATCAAACTACCTTTTTTTATGCCAACTATCTTTTCAGGTTGTGGAGAGAATTCAAAAATTTTTCTATCCTTCAATTCATTATAACTTTTTAAAAACAAGAACTCGTTCTCTATACTTTCCTTGTGATCTTCAAGAAAGTTGTATATGGAATCGAAATCTGTCTCTATTTTTTTGAGCTTTATGTTTTTTTCCTTCAAAAAAATTTTTAACACTATTTTGAAAACTTTAAAAATCGGTAAAAAAAATAAAAAACTTTTTAAAAAGAAAGTTTTTTTGTAAATCGATAATGTTTTTGGAACTATCTCACAAAAAAAGACAATGTAAACCAATAATAAAACTATCTCTAAAATTTTTAAATCATCTTTAAGATTTATAATTCTAAAAATATTATCTGAAAATATTACTATACCAACATTTGCAAAAGTATTTAAGGAAATCAAAAAGAATAAAAGGATCTTTTTTTCTTTTGAAATTTCTTTTAAAAAATTTATCCTTTTTGAGATTTTATGCAACTCGAACTCTGATAGTGAAAAGAAAGAAGTTTCTATACCAGACATTAAAAATGAGCAAAATGAGAATAAAAGGAAAAGGAAAAAGTAAAGCATCAAATTATAAGAGTTAAGTACCTATCTTCAAGTTTTAAAAATTTTTTGAACTCTTTCTCCCTCTTATGATCATATCCGATAAGATGCAAAACTCCGTGAACCATCCTTCTTAGGATCTCTTCTTCATTTTCAGGTTTTATCTGTTCGGGACAGATATAGATATCTCCAAGCATATTGTAAGAGTATTTCACAAATTTACCTTCTACAAGTGAAAAGGATATCACATCGGTTGGTTTATCTATCCTTCTATATTTTTTATTCATCTCCCTTATCTCTTCTTCATCAACAAAGATAAAGTTTACAACAAAACCTGTAAGATCGTTAAGAAGTAGAATATCCTCTATCCATAGTTTTAAATCTTTAACACTCTTTTTTATCTTTTTAGGTTTGTTGTAGATGTTAATCTTATTTTTTTGTAACATAATCTATCCTTGGATGGTAAATCCCTTTAAAAAATTCGAAAGAGATCTCTTTTATCTTTTCAAGGTCTTTCAAAGTTATATTGGACTCGTTAAACTGCTTTTCTTCCATCCTTTTATTTATAATCTTTTCTATTATTTCTTTCAAACTATCATCATCGGTTATGTTAATACTTCTTACCGCTGCTTCAATAGAATCTGAAAGCATAACTATAGTTTCCTCTTTTGAAGAAGGTAAGGGACCCGGATATCTGAAAAGTTCCTTATTAAAAGGTTTGTTCGATTCTTTTGCTTTTTCATAGAAGTATCCAACATTAGTTGTTCCATGGTGAGTTATTATAAACCTTTGGACTTTTTCAGGTAATTTATATTTCTGAGCGAGTTTTAAACCATTCTGAACATGTTCAATTATAATTTCCGCAGAGATCTCGTAAGGTAGATTCTCATGTGGATTGGTTCCCTTAAATTGATTTTCAATAAAATATTCTGGCTTTTGCATCTTCCCAATATCATGATAGTATGAGCCAACTCTGACGAGTAAAATATCAGCATCTATACTTTGTGCGATTTTTTCAGCAAGTCTGCTAACTATTATACTATGGTTGTATGTTCCAGAAGTTTTTTCTGAAAGTTCTTTTAAGAGTTCATTGTTAAGATCTGAGAGTTCAAAAAGTGTTACATTAGTTAACCTCTGCAAAATATTTTCTATATATTTTATCGTGAACATCATAATAACGAAAGATAAAACAGGAGTTATGAAACTGTAAAGCATTGCGACAAAAATATTGGATAATGTGGATTCCCTATAAAGTTCTATAAAGAATGAGAGTGATAGATTTATAAATGAAATCTTGAAAACTATTCCAAAAAAATTCTTTTTAAGATTTTCATCTTTTATGAAAAATATCGAGTATATTGATGAAACTAAAACAGCGAGTAAACCATACAATCTCATACCTGAATACAAAATCAGAGATGTCAGGATGAAAAGTAATGTTATTAGAGAAAAGGTTTTACTGTAAAGTAAAGAAAGTAGTATAGATGTTAAAATCAAAGGAACTATATATTCTATGTTTGGTAACTCATAAAAAAATCCAAAAATTCCAAGATTTATAAGGTAAAGTAAAAGAACGAAAAGTTTATCCCTTTTTTTCAAATTGAGTTTCGGAAACTGAGTGTTGATGAAAATGATATAAAGAATGAATGTTATTATAAAAATAAGATTTTTGTAGATAGCATTCAAAATCTTATTCTTAAAATTATCTTCACCTTTAAGAAACCTGTTCAAAGAATATATTTTATCCTCTACAGTTTGATCAACAACCTGATTGGCTTTCACTATTATTTCACCTTTTAGAACTATTCCGACTTTTTCAGAAACTTCATTTTTAGCTTTTTCTCTTCTAAAAGATGTTTCATCCCTATCGAAAAATATATTTGGTTTTAAAAAATATTGGAACATTTCAAGACCATACTTCAAAAGATAGGAATTACCTGAATATTTTTTTATGATCTCTTTTTTTAAATGTTCGTTAGCTTCATCAAGATCGAATATCTCATTATCATTTTTCAATATCTCTCTGTTACCTCTTTTTAAAGATACCTTTCTATCTTTTCCAAAAGGGATAACACTCTTATCACCTATTAAACCAACATCAAGAGTATATTTTAAAGAGTTTTCAACAAAACTTAAAACATTTTTTGATTGTTCTGAAAAAAGAATATTTACAAGATCATCTGAAAGGTTTTTTATACTATCCTTTAAAACTTTTCTTTTTAACTCATTTTTCCATACATTTTTATTCAAAGAATCAACTAAATTTTTAAAAGAGTAAAAATTATTAAGAATTTCAACATTTCTGTTTTCATCATAAACAATAACAGGTGGTGTATTATCGTAAGCTTTCTCTTTCTCTTTTCTAAGTATATCAGAGTTTTTTATAATATCGAAAGTGAAAGGAGCTATTATATCTTTTGGAGATATATCCCCTTTTTTTAGTTGTGGGATCTTAGAAAATGTTGAAGGATAGAAAAGGTTGAAAAAAATAACAAGTATCAAAACAAGAATTATATCGAAATAATATATTTTAATCTTATTTTTTATTGTATGAAGAATATGCATCTATAATATCCTTTACAAGTGGGTGTCTTACAACATCTTCCGATGTGAGATGGATAAAGGAGATCTCTTTTATTTCTTTAACTATATCCTGTAATTCAACAAGTCCAGAAGATGCTCTTATAGAAAGATCTATTTGAGTCACATCACCTGTTATTATAGCCTTAGATCTAACACCGAGTCTTGTTAAAAACATCTTCATCTGCATTGAAGTTGTGTTCTGTGCTTCATCGAGAAGTAGGTAAGCGTTGGAGAGAGTTCTTCCTCTCATGTAAGCGAGTGGTGCTATTTCAACTATACCATCCCTGATCATCCTGTCTATCCTATCCTTGTCTGCAAGATCGTATAAAGCATCGTAAAGTGGTCTTAGGTATGGATCAACCTTCTCTTTAAGGTCACCTGGTAAAAATCCAAGATTCTCTCCAGCCTCAACAGCAGGTCTTGTTAAAATTATCTTCGAAACATTCTTTTTTAAAAGTTCATTCAAAGCTTTTGCTACAGCAAGAAAAGTTTTTCCAGTTCCAGCTGGGCCAATAGAAACTACTATATCATACCTGTTCAAAGATTCTATATATTTCTCCTGCCCCTTTGTTCTCGCTTTTATAATCTTTTTAGGGAGATAGAATACATTCTGTTCTTTTCCAGAGGAAAGATCATTTATACTTTTAGAAATTGAGCTGACAACATCTGTTCTTTCAAGATAACCTTTATCGTTCTCTATCTCTAAAAGTTTATAAACAATATTTTTCAATTTAAGAAGATTCTCCTCACTTCCCTCAAAAAAATAATTTTCGTTTGAAAAAACTATATCACCCTTCAAATTAGAATCTATCAAATCTTTATACTTAGGGTACCTTTCAAAAAATAATTTTATCTTATCTTCTAATTGAAACATATAAGGTTGATGGGCTGTTTTGAAACAGCCCATCCTAATTTTATTACGGTCTTGGAATAGTTAACTTCCAATTTGGGTAAATAAGGTTTGGATCCTTTATAAGTCTTTTATTAGCTCTGTATATTTCTGGCCATCTCTTCCATCCACCTTTACCATAAACCTCTTTGTAATCTGCAAGTTTTGAAAGCCAATCACCAGGTTTAACAGTATAGAAACCTCTTGTTTCTTTAAGATTGTTCAACTGTGCAATAAGGTTCTCTTTTTCCTTTCTGAGATTTTCTACCTCAGTCATAAGTGGTGAATGAGTGTTTTTACATTCTTCAAGTTTTGCGTTCGCTGCATCAAGTCTTGCCTGTTCCATTGCTATTGCATCCAAAACTTCCTTTTCTGTCATCTTCTGATTCTGAGCAAAAAGAACTGTTGAGAGGATCAACAATAAAACAACAATAAAAAGTTTACTTTTCATTTTTCACCTCTCTATTTGTAGATTTCGATCTCTTTTTTCAACTCTTCTATCTCTTTGAGAAGAGTCTCTTTCTCTTTTGTAAGCTCTTCAACCTTTTTCTGGCATTCTGCAACCTGTGCTTCTGCCTGATCAGCAGCCATCTTCAACTCTTCAAGCTGAGAGAGTTGTGCCTGTGTTGCTTTCTTTGGACCACAACCTGTTATAAACAGGGAGAGGAGAAGAAACGCTAACACCAAAACAAACAATGTTTTCTTCATTTTAACACCTCCGTTTCGTTTATTCTAACATTTTTTTCGTATTTGTCAATACAAGCGGGCAACGGGATTTGAACCCGCGACCTTCAGCTTGGGAAGCTGACACTCTACCACTGAGTTATACCCGCATCTTTCAAATATCTTTCAAACTCTTCTAATTTATAACCGTTCCTTTCAAATGTAAAAATCGTATCTTTTAAAATTTCGTTAATTTTTAAAACTTTTATTGTTACATTCTCCTCAAGAACATTTCCGTATAGGTTTGTCAATGTTTTTATACTTCTCGGGAGATTTTCTTTATAAGATTTTAAAAATGTTTGTAATACAATTGAGTTGTTGTTATCATAAATTTCAACTATCTCAGGGAGATTATCTTTATTCAGTTTTAAAAGTAGTGTTGGCATAAGTGGATTATCTTTGTTTTCATATTTTATATATGAGACACCCTTAACATTTTTTGTCTCAACACTTCCTTTTTTGGAATATGTTACAATAACTTTAAGTATATCGAAAAGGTTAATGTTGAAAAATTTTGATGAGAAATTCAAAGAATCGTTACCTGTGTAGTAGAAAATTTTCTTTTCTGAAGGTAAGATTATAAAAACAGTATCTTTTAAAATAAATATCTCAGTTTGGTTTTCACTATCTTTTATCAAATACTTTTTTCTGTTATTTTCAAAATCCTCATAGAAGAAAACTTTTGTTAAATAATTTTTGTTTGGGAGTTTTAACTCTTTAGTGTAGGTTCCACTCATGCTTTTTGTATTTGAAAAAATCGAATCTATAATATCAACACATGCACTACCGGTTGCATGTGTTGATAGAAAGATTGATAGGATAAAAAAAATTACAGAAATTTTTTTATTCATTAAGAATAAAGTTCATCCCTGTTGAATATGGAGAAACTGAAACGGTTTTCACGCTTGTACCATTACTATATGAATAGCAGCAGCACTGTGAAATATTGAATGTGAATGTGAAAGCTGCAAAAACAAAAATAGAAACAAGTAATAATACTAAAACGATTAAAAGATTTAATTTCATTAAGAACCTCCTTTTTTTATAGTGTATTAAATTATTCAAAAAAATCAATACTTTTTATTCTATAATTTTTAATGTTTTCAACAACCATCTTCAATCTATCAAAAGTAGTTATTTCTATAGGAAACATATTATCATCATATCTGTAAAATGTTGACATTATAGTATCTTTTCCTTTAATAAAAAAAATTGAGTCATAAAGAAAATTTTTATCAAAAAAAATCTTCACAACATCAACTTTTCCATTTTCGGGGAAAATTTCCAAAAAATTTTTTTCAGAATTACTTCTATAATTTTTAAGTTTTTCAACTGGATTCAAAGTTGTCATTATCTCAAGATCTTTTAGAATACTTTTATCCTTCTGGTATGATTTTTTACCCTGCTTTTCTTCAAAAACACCTTTCTGGTCATAACCGATAACGAAAGAATTTTTTTTATCGATTATATAAAGTTTTGTAGAGTCCTTAGTCAAAACTATTTTCCCATTTATCTTCCCAATCAGCTCACCTGAAAAAAGTTTTACACTTTTCGTGAAAAAAAATTCATAATTAAAAAAATTATTTTTAGTTGATATTGAATCTGTTAAAATACTTTTTGAATTTAAAATTGAAAAGAAAAGAAAAAAAAAGCCGGTAAAAACCGGCTTTAAATTATTAATCTTCACTGATCGCTTCAGTTGGGCAATTATCGATAGCTTCATCTAAATCACATGAATCAAAATCAGCATCTTCTTTTACCTGTGCTTTTGAATCATCGTTAAGTTCAAAAACATCAGGACAGGTATTTATACAAACACCACACCCGATACATTTTTCCTGATCAACTTTAACTTTCATCCTATACTCCTTTTTAGTGTTTTTTTTAATATAATAGAATAATTTTATAAGTCAATACCATTTTCAAAAATCACTTGACAAATTATACCTAAATGCATATAATCATAAAATCATCGCGGGGTAGAGCAGTGGTAGCTCGTTGGGCTCATAACCCAAAGGTTGCAGGTTCGAATCCTGCCCCCGCTACCATTTTTATTTATATTCATAAGTTTGAAATTTAACAGGGCGTAAAATCCTATCGAATCTAATAAATTTCCAAATTTTCCAAACAGGTTGTGTTTTATCTATAGAAAAATAGTATAGGAAAGGTGTCCCAACAATATATTTTCTATGTAATGGTCCCCAAAATCTTGAGTCATCAGAATTGTCCCTATTATCTCCAAGCATAAAATAATGTTCGGGAGGAACAACAACAGGTCCGAAATTGTCTCTTGGAAGTATTGAAAAATACCTGTTCATATAGAACTCTCCACTTTCCCATAACCTTTGATACTCTTTATCTGAAAGGTAACCTTTGTAAAAATCATTAATGTGTGGATAAGTGACAGAATCAATATGTTGAACAAATGGCTCATCATAACTTTTCCCGTTGATGTATAAAACTTTGTTTATTATTTGGATAGTATCACCCGGAAGACCAACACACCTTTTCACGAAAGGTCTACCATCATAAGGGAATTTGAAAACAACTATATCACCCCTTTTTGGATTTCTATACCTTATTATCTCTTCTGAAGTTATGGGAACATTCGTTGAGTATTTTAACCTGTTAACGAAAAGAAAATCGTTTATCTTTAAGGTATTCAACATTGAACCTGAAAAAACCATATATGACTGGATGAAAAAGGATTTTAAAAGGAATGTTGCAACTATTGCAAAAAGTATAGCATCTATCCAATCGATTATTTTTTCTTCCTTTGTTTTAACCCTTTTTTCCTTTTTTTCTTTTTTAAAAAAATTCATAAAGTAAGTATAACTGTTAAAAAATTTAAGTCAATATCACTTAAGTTCAGTTACAATCTCTGAAAGTGTTGGATGAACAAAAACTGTTTCTTTCAACTTTTTATAATCTATTCCATTTTGAATTAAAGGTAAAAGTTGATGGATTATAATATCACTATCTTTACCAAAAATATCAACTCCAAGAATTTTATCCTCTTTTGAAAGGTAAACTCTCATCTCTCCACTTCTCGCTTCATATGTTGCAGCCCTTCCATTTTCAGCATAATTAGCTTTCAAAATTTTATATAAAGTGCCTTCATTTTTCAAATCATCTTCACTTTTGCCTGAGTGTGACATTGGTGGGATTGTAAAAACTGAATAAGGGATAAAACAATAATCCATCCTTTCACTTTTCAAACCACAAATATTTTTCGCAGCAATATAACCATCATAGTAACCTTTGTGTGCAAGCATAGGTCCTTCTGTTACATCTCCGGTTGCAAAGATGTTTTCAACATTTGTTCTCTTGAACCTGTCAGTTTTTATAAAACCTTTTTGGTCTTTTTCAACTCCCAAAATTTCAACCTCAACTCCAACAACAGGTTTTCTTCCAACAGCAACAATAAGTTTATCAAAATCCAGAGACTCACCTGTTGAAAGAGAGAGCTTTTTGTTCGTTTTATCAACTGAAATAACTTTTGTTGAACCTAAAAATTTTATCCCATTTTTCTGCAAAATCTTTTTCGCATTCTCTTTTATAAAATTGTTACCTGTTGAAGGAAGAGGAGTATCAAACATTTCAACTATTGTAACATCACTGCCAAATATTGAAAAGTATGTAGCGAACTCACATCCGATAACTCCACCACCAACTATTACTATTTTTGATGGAATTTCTTTTAAAGATAAAGATTCTTTTGAATTCAAAATATTTTCTCCGTCGAAAGGTGCAAAAGGAATTTGTGTATCTTCACTTCCAGTTGCTATAACAAGATTTTTGAACTGGAATTTCTCTCCATTTTCAGTTTCAACTATACTTGTTGAATTTAAATGTGCTTTTGAAAATATTATATCTATACCTGAATTCAAAAGTTTTTTATAAAGTCCACTCTGAAGTATTTTTACTATCCTTTCCTTCCTTTCAAAAACTTTTAAAAAATCTAAGGTATATGATGATTTTATACCAAACTTTTCAGAGATTTTAAAATTTTCAACAATTTCAGCTACAGAGATGAAAGATTTAGTTGGAATACAACCGTAGTTAAGACAAACACCACCTATTTTATCCTTCTCAATTATCAAAACACTTTTTGAAGGATCGAACTCTTTTATCTTTTCAGCACAATAATAACCACCAGAACCACCACCAACTATTATAACATCATAATTTTTCATTTTAACCTCACTTTTTAGTAATAATATAAAAAAACAATTAAAAGTCAACTAAAAAAAAGTGTAATTTTTGCACTTTTAACTTCAAAAGTTTATATTTAAAGATATTATAAAACATAATCATTTAATAATTTAAGTTTTACCTTCCTTAAGAATATGCAATTTTTTGTTGGTTAGATAAATATAAGGAATATAAGTATATAAAAAATATATAATTTATCTTTGGTATACTTTTTGCTTAAAAATAAACTATGATTTTGAAAAATTCTCTTTTAAATGAAAAGATAGGAGGTTAAATGAAAAAACTTTTAACACTTACACTGGTTGTTCTTTTTGTTGCCGTGGCAGTTTTCGCTGTTCCGGCAAGGCCAGGTTTTAGAGTTTTTGAACAACCAGATGGAACAAAGTTCATTGCTCAACTTAAGGGAGATGAGCATTTCCATTTTGCTGAAACTGAGGATAGGTATGCTATCATCAGAAACAGTGAGGGATGGTGGACTTATGCCAACAAAGTTGATGGAATTTTGGTTCCTTCGCTTTTCATAGTTGGAAAGGATAATCCACCATTTCCAAAAGGTTTAAGACCTGACCCGGATAAGGTTGCTGCTCTTCCAGGAAACGAGTTCAAACAGATAAACTGGACAAAACTTTTCAATATCAACGATGAGGCAGCAACAAAAGCGGGTTACACAGACAGGAAATTTTTGGTTATACTCGGTTGTTTTGATGATTCATCATTTCTTGGAACTGTAAAACCTGCAACACGATGGGATATAAACTCCTGGACTTTAAGAGATAGTTTTATTTCTGGTGCAAATGGTGGAACCGCACATGATTCGTTATACTGGGATTCAGTATTCTTTTCAAACTCTCCAGGTTCCTTTAAAACATTTTTTAAAGAGATCTCTTTTGGAAGATGGCTTATCGATACTGCATGCCATGTTCAGGGACCAGTTTCATCAGGTAAAACTTATGGTGAATATGGTGATGGAGCTGAACTTACATATATGCAGGATATAGCTTACAGAAGTTCTGGAAGAATGAAAACAACACCACACAGAGCAGATCAGAATGAATATTCTGACTACGATGGTGATGGCGATGGTTATGTTGATCACTGGATTGTTGTTCGTGCTGGTGGTGAACAGTCAGCAACAGGATCTTTAAAAGACATGTGGGCAACAAAATATACAACAACTCTTTCAACAACTACTGGTGCAACAGTTAGAAACCCGACCAACGCTGGAGAGTTAACCGATTCTTTAGCAAATACATGGACTTTAACACAACTTCTTGATACACAATTTGTCAGATCATACACGATGGGTATAGGTGTTCATGCTCATGAGTCATTCCATGCTTTCAGTGCACCTGATCTTTATGATTATGGTTATGAAGGTGAACCAGCAGATGTATGGAGTTTGATGGATGGAGGATCATGGACAGGTGATGGAATACAATCAGGCTCAAGGCCACCACATCCAGGTGCAATGCTTCAGTACTCATTCAGAGGTTATCCTGAAAGTGGTGATACAACGGCAGGATTTATGCCTGATGATTGGGATCAGTTGATAACAACAAATGGAAGATATTTTGTGGTTGGTCTTGCTGCTGATTCTTCAAAAGGTGGTCCAAGATTCATCATGGCAAGAAACGCTGCAATGACAACAGCAGGAGAATATTTCTTTATTGAAAATAGATGTAATAAAGGATTCTTTGAATCATGCTTACCTGAGCATGGTTTGATTATCGTTCATTATGACCAGTCAGAAAAGGGAACATATTATAATGATGGTCCTGACTATTATACATACTGGGTAGAACAGAGGGGCTTTGATCCACAATTACATGTAACTTATCCAAATGATACAATCTATAGAGATGCAGGTCAGGCACCATATTTTGCTGGTGATGATTATGAATTCACAAACCTCACAAAAGCAGGTGCAAATGTTAACGGGTCAACAACTAACTTTGGCCCATACATAATATCAATTTCAGCACCTGGCGATACGATGTGGTTTACAATCGATAACGCAACAGTTCCAGCCACAGCATCATTTGCTTATAAATCACATACAGTTTATGATACTTTAACAAATTATTCAAATAACAATGGTACTGTTGATCCAGATGAAGTTGTTGATCTTGTGATTGCAGTGAAAAATGTTGGTGGAAACGCATCGAGTGTTGCTGCTAAGTTAAGACATAAATATGGTCTTGTAACTGTTCTTGATTCAACTGCAAACTATGGAACGATCAACTCACTTGCAACAGTTTCAAACACTGGTGATGTATTCAGAATCAAAGTAAAACCAGGTTGTCCAACAGATACAATACTCTTCTTCACACTTTACTTTACATCTTCAAACGGTTCAAACGAAGCAGAGTTTGGTATAAAACTTAATTCAACACCTCTTGTTTATACAACAACATTAAGAACCTCTGTATCGAGTTCTCTGACTGATGCTGCAGGAATTGATCTTATGTACTTCCCAGACATTAACGACTGGCTATTTATGGCTGCTGGAACTGGACTTGGAAACTTTATGGGCACAGGTGCTAAAAAGATGTTTATACTTGATCTTTCAACATGGGGAACAGTTATAAAAGATTCATTCGTGTATGCTGGTGCAAACTACCTTATGTGTATGGATCATGATGCACAGGGAAGAATCTGGTATTCTTCTGGTGACTCAGCATACTGCTATGACATTTCATCAGGTTCACCTGTTAATGTTGGAAGATTAAGATGGCCAAACTCTGATTATGCTGGAACAGTAATGAAAAGAGTCAGAGGAATAACATTTGATAACAACGACTCACTCTACGGTTACTGGCAGACATATGGAACATTTGAAGAATCAATCTATGGAGTTAGAAAGACACTTGGAACTTTATCGACAATATGGGATAGAGCAGCACTTCTTGATGGAACAAGTTATGGTGGAAAGTGGAACAACGGTAGAGGTATTGAATGGGATGGAACATGTCTCTGGTCAGTCAACATATTTGAGAATTTGATATTTAGAAAATATCCAATAAACAATCCTTCAGTTCCTTCAAACCTTGAATTCAAGACAATCAACACAATCTCCTGTCCTTCAGTTGTTGGAAGTTATCCTGCTTATGATATTGCATTACAGGCAGTTTCTTCTGACGGAGTTACACCTGCTGTTCCTTATGCTTTTGGAAACAAATATTATATGTGGACTATGAATATGGACAACTCAGAAGTTACAAAAATAGATGTAACCGCACTTGTTCTCCCACAGCAGGTTGATCTTGTTACTTCTGCTTGCACATTCAACGATGCTAAAGATAGTGTGACGCTTGTTTGGAAGAAGAACCCATTGAATGACTTTGTTACAAAATACATTGTCTACAGATCACAGGATGCAAACTTCTATGCTACTTCAAAAGATTCTGTGTTAACAACAACAGACACAACCGCAAAATTTGTCATACCAAACACAAAAGGTCTCCATTACTTCAAAGTCAGAGCGGTTAACTATCAGGGTTACTCATTCAACACATCTGATGAGGTTTATGTTGTTAACAACACAACAACAGCACTCAACACTGTTTCACTTGTTGCAACACAAAAAGGTACAGATGTTTACCTTGAATGGGAGAAAGAAGGTATAAACAGTGGTTCAGCATGGGAAGTTTCAAGAGCGAAAGATAATGGGCAGTTTGAGGTTGTTGGTTCTGTTGATTTCAAATCAACAAAATTTGTTGATAACAAGATCTCTGAAAACGGAACCTACACATACAAACTTGACCTTGTAAAACTCGGTGGTGAAAAGGTAACATATGGACAGGCCTCAATTAAATTCTTCAATCCTTATGTGTTCAAACTCTATCAACTTGACAAGAATCCAGTCAAAGGTAGTTTCAATATAAACTACTCAATCGATAGAGAGGACTATGTTACTTTGAAAGTGTACTCAGTTACAGGTCAGGTTGTTGCCACACTTGCAAACGGAGTTATGACTCCAGGTAGATACACAGCAAAAGTTGATGAAAAGAAACTTTCAGCAGGTATCTACTATGTTGTTCTAACTCAGGGAACAAAGAAAGATAATATCAAGGTTACAGTTTTAAAGTAACCAAATTAAAATAAAAGGGGGCTTTTTAAGCCCCCTTTTTTATTTATAAACTTTTTCAAGAATCTCTTTTGAAATTTTTTCCCAGGTAAAATTCGAAGAAAAATTTCTCAAGTATTCCCTATCCCATCTGTATTCAACCGCTTCAACAAGTTTTTTTACAAATTCTTGCTTATCCCTTTTTTCAACGATAAAACCTGTTTTATAATCCTTAACAACTTCTCTTACACCACCGACATCAAATGAAACAACAGGAACACCAGAAGAAAACGACTCAAAAAGTATCGTCGGGAACCCTTCTGATCTACTTGTTATCAAGGTCAAAAATGCTTTTCTATATATATCTTTCATTCTAATTCTTTCAACAAAACCCTGAAAACCAACATAATCGTTTATTTTATATTCATCGATTCTTTTTAAAACCTGCTCCTTCAATGGCCCATCTCCAACGATTATCAATTTAAAATCTTTTCTTATTTTTAAAAACTCATTAAAAATATCTATCAACAATAGAGGATCTTTTACCTCTGTTAACCTCCCAACAAAAAGAAGATTTTTTGACTCATCTGTAGATTCGAATATCTCTTTTATGCCGTTTCTGATAACAATTGAGTTTTCGATTTTAAAATCATTTTTAAGAATCCTTTGCATTTTTTCACTAACAACTATAACCTTTTTTGATTTTTTAAGATAATAGTTTACCAGGAACTTATCAAACGGTCTTCTGTTTATAAACATGAGATCAGACCCATGTATAGTGACAACAAAAGGGATTTTTTTTAACCTTGAAAGGATATACCCGGAAAATCCATCTGGGAAAAGTGTATGGGAATGGATAATATCAAATCGCTCGTCTTTTGTTTTTAAATAAAGTAGAAAAGAAATTAAAAAGGAGTCAAAATGTTTAGAAAATACTTTTGGATATTTTAAAAATTTAAAATCATTTTTATCTTGTTTTATTTTGAACTTTTCTAATATTTTTTCCCTTTTACTGGTAAAAAAAATCAAAAATATTTCTTTTATTGAAGGGTTTATTCTAACTGGAACAAAAACTTTTAAATCGCATACTTTCTTCAGTTCTTCTACTTGTTCATAAATATATATCCCTGTTGAAGGTGTTAACCGTTGGGGTGAATCTGGCCAGAGATGGGAGATCAAAAGGACTTTTTTATCCTTTCTCATACTCTATAAGTTTTATTTTCAGATCTTTATCTATATTTTTTTGTTCGATATCCCTTTCATCCTTGACTATGAATTGTTGAAATTTATCGATTGTTTTTATATGAACCAATTTCCTTTCTCCATCAAAAACACCAAATATGTTATGTTTTTCAGGTGAAGGGAAAGGTCCATCAACACCACCAGTTTCAAAATAGATTTCAAAAACTTTTTTCCTCTCTTTAAAAAAACCTTTTTCAACAAACTCCCTTTTTAATTTTCCATCAATATTTTCTGGAACTTTTATTCCAACAGAATCGAGGAGTAAGGGTAGAAAATCTACAGTTGAATGGAGAGAGTTTTCTTCTTCCTTTTTGTTTTCTCCATATTTTATTACAAAATTATGTAAGGTATAATTGTAAAGAAAAACTCCATAAGCCCTTTCACCAAAAATCTCACCTGTTGATGCACCATGATCTGAAAGAATCCAAATATTGCTATTTTCATTCAATTTTTTTTCTTTTAACAGAGAAAGGATTTTTTTTAAATACTCTCCAGAAATTCTTATATCATTTTTGTATCTTTCTCTATTTTTTTCAAGATTGTTGAAATATTCTTCGGATCTATCATTATAAACATTTAAAACATTGTTAACAAGTGATGTATGTATTTTTGAATAGTGTAGATATAGAAAAAATGGTTTATATTCTTTCATTTTCTCAGCGTTTTCTTGGACAAACTCTATATGTTTTTTTTCAACATCCTGATTGTATTCATCGTGTAGAGTATAAACATCAAAACCTCTATTAGCCATAACAACTGGACTTGGAATGTTCGCAAAAGTTGAATAACCATTTTCTTTCAAATACTGTGGTATTATCTTAACATTCTGTTTTAGATCGTTAGGTCTGAAATATCCATTAACACCATTATTTTTCGGATAAAGCCCCGTAAAAATCGTATGCATTGAACCGATTGTATATGGTGATGCTGTATAGAACCTGTTGTACCAGATCGATTTTGAAAACAGTTCCTGATACATAAAATCTTCTTTTACAAAATCGTACCTTGCTCCATCTATCACTATTAAAATTATGTTCTTCATTTTTTATTTTTTAGCAAATTTTTATATATAACTTCTCTTGCGTATGAAAGATCCTCAAAAGTATCGACCTCAGTCCATAAAAGTCCATCAGTGTAAACTGGTTTGAAAAAAACTCCTTCTTTTGATATGTCAACGAGAAGATCTTCATAGTATTTACCTTTCGCTGAAAAATCAAATGAATCATAATGTTTCATCATAGCTTTTATTGAGTCAAATTTCACCATCGTTATACCGATATACTCACCAACAGAGTCCTCTATTCTATTTTTTTTGGACAGAGAGGAAACATATCCATCTTTTAACAGAACCTTCATCTCCTCCTCTCCGAGAGTTTTAACATTGTCTACAACAATACAGTTTTCATAGTGAGTTAGAACTTTTTTGAGAATTTCACCATCAAAAATAATATCACTGTTAAAAATTATAAAATCTTTTGTTATATGTGGTAATGCTGTAAAAAGTGTATAACAGTTGTTATATTCTTTATATTTTTTGTTTTCAACAAAAGTAAAATTTATATCTTTAAACTTTTTTCTTAAACTTAAAACATAACTTTTTAAAACAGAAAATTGGTGACCTCCAACGATCAAAATATCTTTTAATCCATTTTTATAAATATTTTCTATAATAAGGCCTATGAAAGTTGTTCTTCCGACTCTTAACATCGTCTTTGGTTTTGTTTCAGTATCAGGTTTCAACCTTTCGCCTGTTCCTGCTGCAAGAATAACTGCTTGAAAATTTTTCATCTTTACTCCCTATCTTTCAGATAACCTAATCTTCTCAATTCCTCTTTTACAAATTCATCATCAACTTTTACTTCCTCTTTTTTCCTTTTTACCAGAAAATCGTAAGAATCTATCATTGTTGTTTCAGAGAATTTATAGAGAGGTTTTCCATCAAAATCTTTTGCCAATGGCAGGTTTAAAAAAGAAAGAAGTGATGGAAGAAAATCGTATATTGTTGAGTTTCCAATATTCCCCTTAAATTTCAGACCTTTATCATAAATCATAAAAATCCCTGTCTTGTCATGATCAGCAGATCTTTCAATATCGTTAACATCAACAAGGGAAAGAAAATCAAAATAATCCGTTCCAATAAGAACTTTAAGGTTTGAAAGATCCTCCTCTTTAAACTTACCTTTGTCAAACTGAGTAACCTTTAAAAAAATTCTTCCACTCTCATCTTTTTCAACAACTTCAAAAAATCTTTCTCCTGAGGGTTTAATTATTATGTTTTTAAAGAAACCGATAAGATTTTCTGGATCCAATCCACTATTCTCTTTTACAACGATAACAGAGTTTAACCCGACAAAATAGATTTCAACTTTTCCAAGAATATTTGTTTTTTCAAGAAAACTTTTCTGCTTTAGAGATAATGTTTTAAAACTCCCCTCTCTTATAGGTTTCATTCCGTGATCCGAGATTATGAAAAGAGATGAATTTTTATTGTTTTCATATATTGTTCGTAAACTGTTGTCTATCTCTATGTACGCTTTTAAAAGAAAATCTCCATATTTTTTTCTTTCTTCATCAGAAACTTCGGGGAAATTTTCTCTGTCCGAATATTTCCAGAAATAGTGTGCTGCAGAATCTGACAAAGGAATGAAGAAAAACGATACATCGGTTTTAAAATTTTTTACAAGATTCAAAAAAAGTGATAGATTTATCCTGTTCAAAAAAATTAATCTTTTAAAAAGTTTTAATTTTTTATCGTAAAATTTTTCAACCAACATATTAGATGAAAGTTGTGTCAATGTTAAAAAATTCACTCCGATTTTTTTTAACTTAAAAAACAAGAATATATTTTTTAAAAGATTTCCTTTTTTCTTTCCTCTGAGTTCCATTATCGGAGAAAGATATGAAGGGAAAGTCCTGTTATCCCTAGCCATCGAGCATGGTATAGTGAACCCACCATAATTTTCAGGTGGCCAGGTCAACTCCCATCCAAAAGTTCCAACAGAGTATCCATAATGGTTCAAGATTTCAAACCATCTTGCTGAAACTATATCCTGCTGTAGATTAAAAAATGATAAAATTTTATGTTTTTCTGCTTTTTTTCCAGTTGCTAGCGATGTCCATATTGTTGGTGAGATTGGAACCCTTGTATCCTGCTCAACAGAATCCATATAAGAGTATATCGAGTTTTCCTTCAAAAACTTAAAAAATGGCAGTTTACCCTCTTCTATAAATCTATCTATCAGAGTGAATGTCCCACCATCTATTCCAACTATAATAACTTTTTTCTTCATAATTTTACATTATATAAAGAATAATACTTAATTCAAGTAAAATTTGCCCAGTTTTTGTGTTTGGAATATTTTGAACTTTATAAAAAACGGGAGCGACGAGACTCGAACTCGCGACCTCTTGCGTGACAGGCAAGCGTTCTAACCAACTGAACTACGCCCCCGTTTAAGGGATGTTATAATATCATAGAAATAAAATTTTGTCAATATTCAAAAATCTATGTTTTCAGCAAATCTTGCATTCTCTTCTATAAATTTCTTTCTCGGTTCAACCTCAGAACCCATAAGGATTGTAAATATTCTATCTGCCTCAACTGCATCTTCAAGTGTTACAAGTTTTAACATTCTCCTCTCTGGATCCATAGTCGTTTCCCATAATTGTTCAGGGTTCATCTCTCCAAGACCTTTGTATCTTTGAATATTAACTTTATCCTTATCAAGAGTTTTCAAAATGTTTTGAAGTTCATCATCAGAGTAAGCGTAAAGAGGATTACTTTTACCGGATGTTACTTTATAAAGAGGTGGTTGTGCGATAAAGATATTTCCATTTTCAATGAGTTTTGGCATATATCTATAGAAAAAAGTTAAAAGTAGTGTTTTTATATGTGATCCATCAACATCAGCATCAGTCATTATGATTATCTTTCCATACCTTAACCTTGAAATATCAAACTCCTCATCTCCAATGCCCGTTCCAATCGCCTGAATTATTGTTTTTATTGTTTCATCTGAAAGAATATTATCGAGTCGTGCTTTTTCAACATTCAATATTTTTCCTCTCAATGGAAGAATCGCCTGATATGTTCTATCTCTTCCCTGTTTCGCACTTCCACCTGCTGAATCTCCCTCAACTAGATAAAGTTCTGCGATCTTTGGATCGTTTATCGAACAATCTGCAAGTTTACCAGGTAAAGATGAAGAATCTAGTGCACTCTTTCTTCTTGTCAGCTCCCTTGCTTTTCTTGCTGCTATCCTTGCTCTTGCAGCAAGAACAACTTTGTCTATTATCTTGTTTGCAACCGATGGATTCTCTTCAAAAAATGTTTGTAGTTTCTCAGAAATCAGAGATTCAACAAGACCTTTAACTTCAGAATTCCCAAGTTTTGTTTTCGTCTGACCTTCAAACTGAGGATTTGGGATCTTCACCGAGATCACTGCTGTTAACCCTTCTCGACAATCATCGCCACTTATTGAGTCGATATTTTTTAAAGCGTTCGCTTTTTTCGCATAATCGTTTATAACTCTTGTGAGTGCTGATTTAAAACCTATAAGATGTGTTCCACCTTCTCTTGTGTTGATATTGTTTGCATACGAATAAAGATTCTCAATATAGGAATCGTTATACTGTAAAGCGACCTCAACCTCTATTCCATCCTTCTGATTACTCATATATATAGTTTTATGTAAAGCGTTTTTATTTTCGTTCAAAAACTCCACAAACTCTTTTATTCCACCTTTAAATTTGAAGGTATGTTTTTTTTCAATCTTCTTCTCTCTTTTATCCTCAATTTCAACCTCAAGTCCCCTGTTTAAAAAGGCGATCTCTCTCAATCTTTCAGACAATATGTCATAGGAAAATTTCGTGACTTCAAAAATCTCTTTATCAGGTAAAAAGGTTACAGTCGTTCCAGTTTTTTTCGTTTTTCCTATCACTTTAACATCTTCAACCGGAACCCCTCTTTCATATTTTTGATAATATACATTTCCATCCTTTTGAACGAAAACTTCAAGCCATTCAGATAAAGCGTTAACAACAGAAACACCAACACCGTGTAAACCACCAGAGATTCTGTACGATTTTCGATCAAATTTTCCTCCCGCATGTAAAACTGTCATAACAACTTCAAGTGCTGATTTACCCTGTTCAGGATGTATATCAACAGGTATTCCTCTTCCGTTATCCTCAACAGAACACGAACCATCCTCATTGATTGTCACTTTTATTTTATCACAGAATCCAGCGAGTGCTTCATCTATCGAATTATCAACAACTTCAAAAACAAGATGATGGAGACCCCTTGTGGTCGTGTCTCCTATATACATAGCGGGTCTTTTTCTAACCGCCTCAAGGCCTTTTAAAACCTGTATCGACTCAGCGGTATAATCTCCATTTCCATTTTTCTTTTCATGGTTTTCAATATCAAAAAGTTCTCCATCTTTTTGCATCAAAATTCCTCCATACTTACAATTATTTTTATATCGTTAACCTGAAACTTACTTTTCAAATTAACTTTTTCGATGATAATATTTTTCATCCTGTTCAACTCAAACATATAACAACTATCTACCACTTTAACTATAAGTTTTTTCCCTTTTTTACCAACAAGTTTTGAACCTTTTGCAAGTTCTTTTCCAACAATTTCTTCCCAGTTTATATCCTCAACAAGACAGTTTTCACCTAACTTTTTCTCAACATCACTCATTATTTTTTTTAAAATAAAAGATATATGTAATGGCTCATTCATAGTGTTAAATTATATCATAAATTCAGAGATTATCAACTATCTAAACACCGATTTTTTCACAGAGTTTATTTAAAACACACAGACCACATTTTGGTTTTACAGGTTTACAAACATTCTGCCCCCATAAAACAAGTAATTCGTTGTAAACTATCCAGTATTTTTTAGGTAAAACTTTCATCAGTTCGATTTCAGTTTCATAAGGGCTTTTTGTTTTTATTATTCCAAATCTGTTTGAAATCCTGTGAACATGGGTATCAACACATATACCTTTTTTTCCGTAACCTAACGATAAAACAAGATTTGCAGTTTTTCGTCCGACACCCTTTAATTTCAAAAGTTGTTCCATCTCATCAGGCACCTTTCCACCATATTTTTCAATTATCGTTTGAGAAACATTTTTTATCACTTTTGCTTTATTTCTATAGAATCCCGCTTTTTTTATCAGTTTTTCTATCTCGCTGTTTTCAAGTTTCACCATTTTATAAGGAGTATCTGCTACTTTGAAAAGTTTTAAAGATACCTCTTCTGTAATCTTATCTTTGGTTCTAAGCGAGATCAGAGTTGATATCAAGATTTTATAGGGAGTACTTTTTTCAAAAAGTTTACCTACAACGGGTTTTCCATATTTCTTTGTTTCCTTTAAGAGAATTTTTATAATCTTTATAAAAACTTTTTTATCCATCAAAATAACAATAAAGTTAAGGCAACATAGATAGATTCAAGCAAATATAACAATCGATAGAATCTTCTAAAATTTCTCGGGAAATTAAAATCGATATTCGATTTTAAAACTTTTATAAAATAATAGAGTTGTAGAAACATTCCAGGTAAAAAGGCAATTCCGGTATAAATAGGAATTATTTTGAAAAATGATATCGTTAAAAAATATAGACAGGAGATAAAAAATATTGAAGTAGAAAGTATAAACGATCCTTTGATACCCAATCTGTGTGCGATAGTGATGACATTGTTTTCTTTATCTGATTGATAATCAACATTGTAATGGTTTATATGTCCCGCTATTTCTATCAGTCCAAAGAACAGGGAAAAGAAGATAAGATCAAAAGAATAGTAACCCAAAATATATGAACCAAATATTGCAAGGAAAGGCATCGTCAGAAGATCAAGAAGAAAAGGGAAAAAAACTCCCTTTTTAAACATAACGAGTGGATGTGTATAGAGAATCCAGCCAAGCATAAGAAAAATGAAATAGATTGTGAAATATGGATTTATAAAGAGAGAAAAGAAAATATTTGATAAAAAAAAGAACGATGAAATATAGAAAAGAAACTTTTTATCAACACCTTTAAACCTTTCTTCAAATTTCTTTTTTCTGTCCTTCAGGTCAAGTTCGAATGTTGCATAGTTGTTGTATGAAAGAACCTGCGATAAAAAAGAGAATACGGCAAGAATTCCAAAAAGTGTTTTGATGTTTATTTCAGGGAATCCCAACCTGTATGTCGCATAGATGAATCCAGCGAAAGTTATAAAAAAATGTTGAATGTTCTCATAAGGTCGTATAGCAAAAAATAGAGATCTTAGATGGTTTTTAAGAGTTTTCATTTTTAAGTATCCCTTCTGATGCAATTATACCTGATATCGCCGCTCCAACTATACCTCTTGATTTGCCAGCACCGTCACCTGCTACAAAAATATTTTTTACATTCGTTTCAAGTTTTTCTGTGGTATTGTAAACAAGTGAATAGAATTTCACCTCAGGTGCGTATATTATATTTTCCTCTTTCAAAATCGTGTTTCCAAAAATTTTGTTAAGTTTTATCAGTGCTTCTTTTAACTCCTTAATTATCTTGTAAGGATAAGACATTCTTATATCTCCAGGTGTTACAAGTTTTCCAACATTGAGTGTTGGCTTCACCCGATCAAACCATCTCGTTTTATCAAAAAATGTTTCCTCTTTGCTTCTTTTCTCATCAAGAAAGTCGCCAACCCTTTGTATTATTGGCCTACCATTTCCAAGAATATTTGTTGAAATAGCTATCAATCGTCCATAAACAAAAGGATCGGTTAACGGTTCAGTCAAAATTATTGTATCAAGAAGTGCAAAATTTGTGTTTTCAGTTTTACTTTTCTTCAACGCATCACCGTTAACAAGAGTGAAATCATCATACCTTTCAAGAGTTATTCTCCCACCAGGATTTGTGCAAAATGTTCTTACAGTGTTACCATATTTTGTTTTTATTTTAAACTTCGGATCATATATAACATCTGTAATAGGATACGATTCGTTTCTCATCTCAACTCTGATACCAACATCGATCTTTTTGCCGTTCGAATATGAGATGTTCAACCTATTCGAGATCTCCCTCAGCCATTTTGAACCACTTCTTCCAGGAGCCAAAATCACATATTTCCCTTCGAAACTTTCTCCTTTAGATGTCTCAAGGTTATAAAATTTATCTTTGATTTTTATATCAACTATTTCGGTTGAAAGTTTGAACTTTACTCCCTTCTTTTCAAGAAAATCTCTGAAGTTTTTTATAACATTTTTTGAAAGGTCTGTTCCTATATGTCTCTGTATTGAAGGTATAAACTCAACATCGTTCCTTTTCGCTCTCTCATCCCATTCCTTGTAAAGTTTCTCATCATCTCCAAAAATCTCTTCCGGGGCACCAAATCTTAAAAATGTTCTATCTATGAAATCTATATAATTTTTAGCTTCATCTCTTGTTATTTTCAGCTCATCGAGATCCATCCCTATTTCTGTAGAAAGGTTAAGTTTACAATCGTTTAACATTCCACCAGAAGGGAAGGGATTTTTATCAACAATAAGAATAGAATCTATCCCTTTTTCCACAAGGTTTAAAGCAGCAAAAAGCCCCGCGGGTCCAGATCCAACAATAACTATTTCATACATATAAAAGATTATACCAGAAAAAGTTTTGATGTAAATATTTTATAGATCTATTGGGATATCTGTTAACATCTTTTCCCTTCTATCACCTCTCTCTTTTACAAGTTTTTTCCCTGCCCTTTTTACAACTTCCTCAGTTATTTCCAATGTTGAGCTCTCATCCTCTTTAATACATATTTTGTTATCGTAAAGTAAATATTTTTCTCTATACTTTTGCGGAGTGTAATTTGGCATTATAACATTCGCTCCACTATTCAATGCTTTTTCTCTTCCCTCTTTATCAAGAGTTGCCATTGATGTTGTTGCAGGAATATTTGTGTTTATAGTCACAAGTCTCAGTAAAGCTATAAAGTTTAGAACAGTTTCAAAATCTATAACTTTTTCATCTTTTAAGGGTGTTTGATGGTGAGGGATGAAAGGTCCGACACCGAGCATATCGAAATCATAAAGTTTAAAGAAAAGTATATCTTTTGCAAGATCTTCATAAGTTTGCCCCGGAAGACCTATCATAACTCCTGTTCCAGTTTCATAACCCAACTCCTTTAAAGTCAGAAGAGTTTTCAGTCTAATATCGAAATCATCATCAGGATGCAACTTTCTGAAAAGTTCTTTGTTCGTTGTCTCTATCCTCAAAAGAAACCTGTCAGCCCCAGCCCTTTTCCATTCATAGTAAACTTCCCTTTTCCTTTCTCCTACTGAAAGAGTTATTGCCATATCAAAATTGTTTTTTGTGTATTCTATTATTTCTGTTATATCTTTATCGTAAACTGGTGTCTCTCCACTCTGTAAAACTATAGTTCTGAAACCATCATCATAACTTCTTTTTATAATCTCTTTAATCTCTTCTTTTTCAATAGTATACCTTTCCAAATTTCTGTTACTTCTCCTTATGCCACAGTAAAGACAATCTTTTGAACAAACATTTGAAAATTCTATTATCCCTCTAAGGTAAACATTTTTCCCGAATATTTTTTCAGTCAAAGAATCTGCTTTTTTTCTTATAAGATAACTATCCTCACCTTTGCTTTTTAAAATCAGAGAAAGCTGCTCTATAGTGAGATCTTTCATTTTAACTCCGGAAAAATTTTTATATACTCCTCATAAACATCATCGAATATTCTTATTGTCCTTTTTAAAGCGTTGTGTATATGTGAAATTATAACTCCATAATTTGTGACAGGTATATTATTCTCTTTTGCTTTTTCTATCCTTGAAAGTACCTCTTTTCTATTTACCATACAACTCCCACACAAAATTATAAGTTTAGAATCCTCAATATTCTGATGTATCATAATCCCGGGGTTCATAACAAAGTTCAATTTTTTGCCTGTATAACCTTCAATCCATTTTGGAAGTTTATACCTTCCAATATCATCTGGCTGTGGATGGTGAGTGCATGCCTCAGCGATAAAAATTTTATCACCATCTTTCAAATCTTTCAAAACTTTAAGTCCCCTTATGTACTCTTTAAGATCACCTTTCAACCTTGAGAAAACAATAGAATATGTGGTTATGAAAATATCATCTGGAACAACTTTTGCAACATAGTCAACAACCTGCGAATCCGTTATAACAAGTTTAGGTTTTCTTTTCAATATTTTCAAACTCTCCTCAAGTTCAGTATGTTGAACAACAACGGAGATGCTCTGCACATCAAGCATCTCCCTTAAAACCTGTTCCTGTGGGAGTATAACTCTTCCCTTAGGGGCTGCTGAATCTATCGGAATAACCTGAACAACTATGTCATTTTTATCTATCTTATCTTTTAATATTATATCTGATGTTATAACCTCTTTGAGAAGTGAAGCGATCTTTTCCCTCAACTTTAGAATATTTTCACCGGTTGTTGAAGAAACTTCAATATACTCAAGTTTTTCATTTTTAATCCAATTTAAAACATTTTCATCCTTTTTTTCAATATCTATCTTTGAAAAAACTATGAAAATGTTCTCCTTTTTCTCTTTCATCCTTTTGATAAAATCTTTGTCGAAATCGTTGAATGTAGAGTATGTTGTAACAAGGATAATCAGATCAGTTTTCCCTAAAACTTCGAGTGATTTTTTCACTCTCTCTTTACCCAATTCACCCTCATCATCTATTCCAGCTGTATCAACTATGTAAACAGGTCCAAGTGGTAAAATCTCCATCCTTTTTCCAACAGGATCCGTTGTTGTTCCAGGTATATCTGAAACAATCGCTATTTTTTGTCCAGTCAAACTGTTTATCAATGATGATTTTCCAACATTCCTTTTTCCAAAAATCCCAATATGTGGAGCCATAGATAAAAGTTCTTTTTTCATAAAAACCTCTAAAAGTAAAGATCCCTTTTACCCTCTTTTGTCTTTTTCAGTTTTTCAATAAATTTTTTCTTCAAAGGAGAATCTTCCATTTTAAGAACCTCCTCCTCTACAAGTTTATATCCAACCTCTTTTGTCCTTTCAGAAGCATAATCCTCAAGGTATTCTGTAAAAGTTAAAAGTGCGTTAGGCTGACAGAAAGTGTGAATATGTTCACCTTTAGCCTCACTCATAAAATTTGCACCTGTCCTGCCACTCCTATAACATGATGTGCAGAAGGATGGTATATATCCATGTGTAGCAATATCGTATATAACCTCATCCAATGAACGGGTATCACCTATTGTGAACTGTTGCATATCAGGTTTGTTGGTTAAAGCATCATGGTATGCTCCCGGGTATGTTCTTGAACCTGCACTTATCTGTGATACACCGAGTTTGAAGAGTTCTCTTCTAAATGATGCTGTTTCTCTTGTTGTAAGTATTAAACCTGTGTATGGAACAGCGATTCTTAAAATAGCGACAACCTTTTTAAAATCTTCATCCTTTATTTCAACAGGTGGATGCTCTGAAAGTGGTGCCCCTAAAGCAGGCTCTATTCTTGGGAAAGATATTGTGTGTGGACCAACACCAAAAACTTTTTCAAGATGAAAAGCATGCTGTATCAAAGCCATTACCTCGAATCTGTAATCGTAAAGACCAAAAAGAACACCCATAGCAACATCATCAATTCCCGCTTCCTGTGCTCTGTCTAAAGCATACAACCTGTAAAGGTAATCCCTTTTCTTCCCACCTATATGTACCTTTTCATAAGTTTTTCTATGGTATGTTTCCTGAAAACATTGGTATGTTCCAATACCTGAACTTTTAAGAATCCTAAAATCTTCAACATCCATAGGTGCAACATTTACATTTATCCTTCTTATCTCTCCATTTCCAGATTTTACTGAGTAAGCAGTCAAAATAGTCTCTTTTATCCATTCAGCTTTAAATTGTGGATGCTCTCCGTAAACCATCAATATCCTTTTATGTCCCTGATCTTCAAGTATTTTTACTTCCTCTTTTATCTCATCAAAATTTAATGTTCTCCTATGTAAATCTTTGTTATCAGCCCTAAAACCACAATAGGCACATATATTCCCGCACTCATTTGTAACATAAAGAGGTGCGAAAATAACCAACCTGTTACCATATATCTCCTCTTTTATTTTCAAGGCAAGGGAGAACATCATTTCTTTCAACTCTTCATCATCGTTCTGCAACAGGACAAAAACATCCTCAACTGAAAGTCCCTTTTTTTCTTCCCCTTTTTTCAAAACCTCTAAAACCTCACTTCTTGATGGTTTTCTGTTCTCTTTTATCAAACTTTCAAGATAATCCTGATCGATAAAATCTTTCAATTCACTCATTTTTTCTCCTTTTTTATCAAAGTTGATGAGACTTTTACTCCATTCAATCTTCCAAGTTTTCCAGTCATTGCACCAATCTCCTCATTTGTTCCCTCAACGATTAAAGATATAGCACAAAAATTATCCCCAATGTTGGGAATACCCATTCTTCCCCTTATTATGTTTCCAAAATCTGTAAGTATCTGGTTTACCTTATGGGATTGTTCCAACCTGTTTTCAATAATAATCCCTATAACCCCAATTCTTATATCATCTTTTGTAAAATTATCCATCTTTTTCTCCTCGGACTCAAAAAATCTTGTCCTCAGTATTTTCGGTTCCTTGGCTTCGTTTTTAACTCCACCTCAGATAGTAATATTTTAACTAAAAAACTCAATTAGTCAACATAAAAATACCTTTCATTAAATAAAATAATTCTTAAAAATCTAAAACTAATTAAATCAATTAAATAAATAGAAATATAGTTTTCCCGGAATTTTGCTATTTTTAAAACAAAATTCAATTTCTTCACGAATCCAAGAAACCATATTCTCTCCTCAAAGTGAGAAAAGAGGAGTGGAAAGATATCGTTCTCCTGTGTCAGGCAAAATGACTACTATAAGCTTCCCTTCGCTTTCCTCTCTTTTAGCTACTTCTAAAGCTGCCCAGGCGGCAGCTCC
>FWPV01001581.1_pt1 | contig 62378 bp, 49 predicted proteins | sample 2228371 | NCBI WGS metagenome assembly FWPV01 (sample SAMEA103939776, study PRJEB20133) | metagenome
GTGCTTGCGCCACGGGGTGGGGTAGTTGTGGCGCGAGCTTTAGCTTGCGGCGTCCCCACTCATGGGGACGCAATAAATTTGCGCGCCTCCATGAGTGGAGGCGCTGCAAGCACGAGTGCTTGCGCCACGGACTAAGGTGGTTGGTGTCCCCACCTGAGGCGGAGCGGCGTCAGAGCGGGATGGCGGTGTGGATGTGCAGGCGGTTGACCGTAATCGTGCGTCCACCTCGCGGCGTGATGCGGATGGGCCCCACTTCGGGCACGAAGTCGTGCGCCGGGTAGTTGCCGGATACCTGCCGCGCGGTGGTGTTGATCAAATGGACCACGTTTCTGCCGCCCTTGCGGCGCAGGACGACTTCGACCGTCGGAGGGGCTTCCACCGCAAGCGCCGGTGTAAACAGGCGGGCAGCCACGCTCTGAATCAGGGCGCGCTGCGAAGGCGCGTGGGTTTCGGCGAAGGCGGAACCTACGGGACCGGCGATGGCGGCGATCTTGCCTTTCCCCCATGTGTGAAGCACCGCCGCGGGAGCGGCGTCGCGCGTGGAGTCGTAGGTGGGGTGGCGGAACGCAATGACTTGACCCCCGTCCGGCTGAAACGGCTGCCAGAGACCGTGGAGGTTGGCGAAAACTTCGCCTGTGGGAATCCAAGCCGCCATTTCCGCGGCGGCGCCGGCGGGCTTGATGCCGAGTTCACGCGCGAACCGCGCGGCATTCTCCGCTCCGGCGATCAGGGCGCTGCCGCCGGATTCGACGTAGCGGGCGATGGTCCGGTGGACTTCCTCGCCGATGTCGCTCCAATCCGGGACGGCGATGAAAGGATACTGGGCTGCCACCGCGGCGAGCTTCCAATCGGGAATGACGTCAACGGAGTAGTGGCACTCGATCAGCGCGTTGAGCAGACCCTCCGCGGGCCAGGCTTGGGAGCCCCATCCGCCGAACAGCCGCGTGCCGCGGCGGTAGAGGGTGCGCGAAGAGAAAAGCACTCCGGCTTGAGGCACGGTCTCGGACTTGTGGCACAGCGCCTGGCGCTCGCGGCAGAATTTGGCTACCCGAGCCATGACGTTGATGTGCAGGGAATCGATATGTCCGGCGCGAGTGGGCTGGTAATAAATCTGGAAGCCGCCGCCTTGAGCCAGCACGACAGCGGCTTCCTGCTGTATCTGAACCGCGGGTTTGTGTACCACGCCGATCCGCGCCCCCCGGCGGCTTTGGAAGCCCCAAGCCATCAGGTCCCAAGGCATGCCCGTCGCCGCCATGTAGCGGGCTTCGAGGCGCGCGGGACCGATGGGCGAATCGCCCAAGTAGTCGCCGGAGATGAAGTCCACCGGCAGTTCGGGGCGTTCGGGAACCATGGTGCTGTATAGCCAGTTGCTGGCGATTTGAAAGCCCGGCTTGTGACGGTGAAGCGCCTCGACGTAATGCCGCACGTACTTGCGGAATTGCGCGCGGTTGATTTCGAGAAATTCCACCCAGCCCTTGTCCTTGGCGCTCTTGGGCGGCGCGGCGATGCCGGTCGCATCGCGGAACGCCTTGACGGCGGCGTCGCAGTAATCGGGATATGTAGCCCAGCATTCGCCGTCCACCCAAGCGCCGTCGAGGTCGTAGCGGGACGCTGCTTCCTTGAGTTGGGGGATCATGCGCTCGTCGACATAGGGTCCGAAGGTGCTGGTCTGGCGATCGTCGCGCTTGCCGTCCGGTCCGACGCGCGCCCACTCGGGGTGCTGCTTGCAGGCGAGCGAATCCCATACGCCCGAGAAGTGGATGTACAACCCGACGCCGCGGCGGGCGGTCACGCGCCGCCAAATTTCCAACGAATCTTTGACGATGTTAGACGCGGGCGTGGATATTCGGGATGGGTAGCCTAGGAATCCGGCATGCCCTTTGCAGTCGTATTGCACGAAGTCCGGCTTGACCGCATCGAGGAAGCGCTCGACCATCTCTTCGGACACATCGCGTCCGAGGGCGGTGTCCTTGTCGTTGGGATGCAGGTCGAAATGGATGCCGAAGAAGCAATCCTTGCGGGGCTTACGGGGCGGGACGGCGGCGAAGCCCGCGGGCGCGGCGGCTAAAGCGACGAACGTTCTCCGTGTCACAGGACACAGTATACCCGCGCGGCTTGGGCTACAACTCTTCAACGATCGCCTGGATGGTTCCCGGGGCGTTGCCTTCCAGGCGGTTATTGACGTAGATGTAGGCCTCCTGATTGCGAGCTTTGGCGTGGCGTATGATTTCGCGGATGGCTTCGCGGGTGGAGGGATTCGGATCCTGGATCTCCCGGTAGGGGGCGAAAGTGTCCACGGCGCGTTCGTAGTTGCGCCCTTGACGGAGAAGGGCTCGCACGACGGTGAAATCCGCCGTGAACGCGCCGGGCAGGCGGATTTGGGCGGCGACTTCGGGCATGCGCGTCCAAGCGTTGAACGTGTGCGCCACATTGCGGGCTTTGAGACAGGCGAAATACTCGGGCGTCAGATATTCGGGATTGCGGATTTCCACGGCGTAGCGAAAATCCGGCGGCAGGGCTTGGAGGAAGGCGTCGAGCCGGGCTAGGAAGTGGTCGAGCGACGGCATCGCCTGTTTGGAAAACGTTCCGAATTCGAAGATCACCGCGCAGACTTGCCGCGCATACGGGCGCAGCAAGGCGGCGAAGGCGGAACTGAATAAGCCGGCGTCGAGGAAATTCGGGTTTTCTTTGCCGCCCCGGGCGCCGTAACGGGCGTGGGTGGGGAAGATGCGGACGGTGATGTCCTCGGGCGCTTTGAAAGCGAACCGCAGGGTGGAGGGAGCGGAGCCGAACAAGCGGCGCCAGTATTCGGGGGAGGGGAACTGGTAAAAGGAAAAGTCGCCGCAGACGGTGGGGAAGACTTCGGCGTACTCGGCGAGGCATTCGGCTTCGAACTTTTTCTGGGAGAAGCGCCCGCGGGTCAGGTAGCGGCTCTCGGTGTAGATTTGGCCGAGCCAGCCTTCGTACTTCCATGAGCTGGTACACAGAAAGACGCCCCGGCGGGCGAGTTCGGCGAGGCTCGCGGCGAGTTGCGCCCGGAACGGGTTCTCGGCTTGAAACAGCGGGAGCATAAAATGATTCCCCTCGTTCTTCCAGGGTACCGCGGTCCTGCTAGACTGGAGGCAGCGGGCATGTTGTCCATCGTCATTCCGATTCATAACGAAGAGCCGGCGATCCTGCGTCTGTACGACAAGCTGACGTCGGTGCTGGAGCGGCTGGGGCGTCCCTACGAGGTGATTTTCGTCGATGACGCTTCGACCGACCGCAGCTTCGAGTTGCTGGCGAACCTGGTGGAGACGGACGCGAGGCTGAAGGTGATCCGCCTGCGGCGGAACTTCGGTCAAACGGCGGCGCTGGCGGCGGGCTTCGACGAGGCGCAAGGCAGCGTGGTGATCTCGCTCGACGGCGATTTGCAGCACGATCCGGAGGACATCCCGGCGCTGCTGGAAAAGATCGACGAAGGGTACGACATCGCAAGCGGCTGGCGGAAGAACCGGCTGGACAACTTCATCACCCGCAAGTTCCCGTCGCGTGTGGCCAACTGGCTGATGGCGAAAATCTCCGGACTGGATTTGCGGGATTTCGGAACCACATTCAAGGCGTACCGCGCCGAGGTGTTGAAGGACATCAACCTGTACGGCGAGCTGCACCGCTTCATTCCCGCGCTGGCGAGCTTGTACGGCGCACGGGTGGCGGAGGTGCCCATCCGCAATATTCCGCGCGCCGCGGGAGGGTCGCACTATGGCTTGGGGCGGACGTTCCGGGTGCTGTTCGACCTGATCACGATGCGGTTCCTGCTGAAGTACTACACGCGCCCGATGCACTTCTTCGGCAAGTTCGGCTTGGCGGGGCTGGCCACGGGAGGTTCGATCCTAGCGTTTCTGGCGGGAAAGAAGCTGCTGGGCTACGAGATCCCGCAAGAGCATGGTCCGCTGATGATGGCGGGCGCGCTGCTGGCGCTGGGCGGCTTGATGATGTTCAGCACGGGGCTGATCGGCGAGATGGTGATGCGGACGTACTTCGAGAGTCAAGGACGGCGCATTTACGCGATCCGCGAGATCCGTTGCAAGAGAGCATCGAAAGCGAAGAGGGAATAGAAGCGGCGAGCTTCTTAAGGACGGCGGGAAGCAGCGCCCGATTTCACGCTCACCTCGCGGAAGTAGACCTTCGAGTTCGCGTCGTGATTTTGTAAGCCGATGTAACCGTATTCGGGGCGGGGTCCGCGGACGGGTTCGTACCACAGCTTGCGCGGGGGCACGGGTTGGTCAGGGCGGAGTTCGTTTACCTTCTGGCCGTTGAGATACACGATGGTGGTGAGTTTGTCGAGGACGATGTCCATGACATTCCATTCGCCGGCGGGCTTTTGCGCGCGCTTCTCCGCCTTGCTCAGAGAGTAGATGGAGCCTGTTCCGTGCCACTCATCGCGGGCGGCGTCGATCTGCACCTCGTAGCCGTTGTGGACGGCATACCACGGGTCTTTGGGTTTTTCGGGCATGCGGATGATGACGCCGGAGTTGTCGCGCTCGCCTGTCGTCTTGAAGACGACACGGAGCGTGGCGTTGCCCAACTTTTCCCGTTCGTAATAGAGCAGCCCCATGCCGCCCTCGGTGTACATGGCGCCGTCTTCGACGACAAAGCGTCCCGGTCCGGTCATGACCCATCCGCTGAGGTCCTTGCCATTGAACAACTGCTTCCATTCGGCTGCCGGCGCGGCGAGGGGCAGCAGCAGGAGTGCGGCTAAGCGAATCATTTGAGAGCGCTCCAAAGTTCTCATTGTATGTCGTAGGATGGGCGGAGGAGGGTTTTGCCGGATGAGAAGATTTCTTGCGGTGTTCGCCGCGTTATCCATGACAGCCGCTTTAGCCCGGGCGGACTTCAGCTACGAGCAGTCCTCGCAAATCGTCGGAGGCATGGCGGCGGCGGCGATGAAGCTGGCTGGAGCGTTTTCGAAAAAGGCGCGGGAGCCGATTAAGAGCGCCACGCTGGTCAAGGGCAACCGCTTGGCCACGGTGCACAGCGATTCGGCCACGATTATCGATCTCGACAAGCAAACCATAACCGAAGTCGACTTCGGCAAGCGGACCTATTCGGTGATGACGTTCGCCGAGATGAAGCAGGCGATCGAAGAGGCTTCGAAGCAGTTGAAAAGCGATGCCGGCGCGCAGGTGAACGCTTCGATTAAAGAGACCGGTCAAACCAAGATGATTGCCGGACAGAAGGCGCGGCAGGTCATCGTCACCGTGGAGATGGAGAGCACGGACCCGAAGACGAATCAGAAGGGAACGATGGTGGTGACCTCCGACATGTGGCTGGCGCCCGCCGTGCCCGGTTATGGGGAGATCCGGGCGTTCTATGAGCGCATGGCGAAGACCGTGAACTGGTGGCCCGAAATGAGCCTCGGCGCGGCTGCGGGTCCGTCGGGGCGCGGCATGCAAGGCTTGATGCGGGAGACGGCGAAGCTGGATGGGATTCCGGTCTTGCAGGTGGTCCGGATGGGAATGAAAGGCGAGCCGGTGGACGAGGCGGCGATTCAGCAGGGGGCTTCCGCCGAACAGCCGCAGGTGGATGTGAAGGGCGCCGCCGCTGAAAGCGCCGCCGGGGCGATTGCGGGCGGACTTGCAGGCAGGTTGGGAGGACTCGGAGGCTTGGGGCGGAGGAAAAAGACCGAAACCAAGGCGGAGGAGAAACCCGCGCCCGCGCCTAAGCCGGCTGCGCAAGCGCCGCGAGACGACATGGGCGTGCCCGGCGCGCCGGCGTCGCTGATGATCGTTCGCACGGAGATGACGGGTTTTTCGCCGGTGGTGGACGCGTCGAAGCTGGAGGTGCCGGCAGGGTTCAAGCAAGTGCCGAGCGAGAAGCTGAAGCGGCTGCGGTAGGGGCGCGGGTGGCGCCCGCTGGCTGCGTGGCGCAAGCACTGCGTCCCCATGAGTGGGGACGCGGCAAGCTGAAGCTCGCGCCACAACCGCTGCACCCGGTGGCGCAAGCACTCGTGCTTGCAGCGCCCGCGCCCCCACTCGTGGGGGCGCCCTAAGCTGAAGCTCGCGCCACAATCCCCAGGATTCCGCACCTACACTTATGGGGATGCCTACCTCAACGAGATCAGCGTCAGCGGACCGGCGCTCCGGCGCTCAGCCAGTGCGCCACCGTCTGCTGTAGCTTAGCCAGATTCACCGGCTTGCTGAGATAGTCATCCATCCCCGCTTCAAGGCACTTCTCGCGGTCGCCCACCATCGCGTGCGCCGTGATGGCGACGATAGGCGTGCGGCGGGAGGCGCCTTCCATCTTGCGGATTACCTGAGTGGCCTCGTATCCGTCCATAACCGGCATCTGGCAGTCCATCAAAATCAGGTCGAACGAACGCTTTTCGACTGCTTCCACAGCTTCCCTGCCATTGGCGGCCACTTGCACCTCGAAGCCGCACTTTTCGAGCAGGCGCTCAGTGATCTTTTGGTTGACGGGATTGTCTTCCACCAGCAAAATTTGCGGTTTGCGGCCAGCCGCAGGTGCGGGCGGGTCCGCCGGTATGGCAGGAGCTGTGGCGGCGGCGAGGGAAGCCAGCGGGTGGCTTGCCGGAGCGCGGCTCATGGTCAGCGCCAGCCAGAAGGTGCTCCCCTTGCCTATGGCGCTCTCCACTCCGATCTGACCGCCCATCAGCTCCGCGAGCTGCCGGGAGATGGCCAAGCCGAGCCCCGTGCCCCCGTGCTTGCGGCTCATGGAATCGTCCGCCTGTACGAAGCTTCGGAACAGCCGCTTCTGCTGCGCCTGCGCAATGCCCGGGCCCGTGTCCCTCACGCTAAGCCGGATTTCAACCGACTGGCTGGTCTGCCGTTTGATGGCAAGCTGCAACTCGATGCCGCCGCGCTCGGTGAATTTCAGCGCATTGCTCAGAAAGTTGTTGGCGATCTGACGCAGCCGGACCCGGTCCCCGAGGACCTCCAGAGGGCCTTCGGGAAGCTGTACCAGGAACTGAAGACCCTTGGCGCGGGCTTGCAAAGCGAACTCGGTCGCCAAGTCATGCAGCATGGCGACCAAGTCAAACGGCTGGTGCTCAAGCTCCAGCCGCCCGGCTTCGATCTTCGACAAGTCCAAAATGTCATTGACGATCCGCAGCAGCGATTCGGCGGAGCTGCGGATGGCTTCGGCGTATTCGAGCTGCTCGGAATTGAGAGGCGTTTGAAGCAGGAACTCGGTCATTCCGAGGATCCCGTTCATTGGAGTGCGGATCTCATGGCTCATGTTCGCCAGGAACCGGCTCTTGATCTCCGTCGCCTCCCGCGCCTGTTTCAGCGCTTGCTCGAGATCTTCGTTGTTCCTTCGCAGTTCCTCCGCCGATTGTTCTAGCCGCAAATGGGCTTCCTTGCGGTCCGTGATGTCGCGGATGACAACCAGCGCTTCTTTCCATTCGAGCGGCGCCACGCGGGCTTCGAAGTAACGTTCGCCATGGAGCTGTTGCCGGGAGTATTCAACCCCCTGAATTTGATGCGTTTGGATGGCTTTGACAGCCGCCGCCAACACGGCGGCGGCGGCTTCCGGCGGCAGGATTTTCGAAAGCGGCTGCCCGGCGTTCGCCCCTCCTCCCGCATTCGGGGAATCCCCGGCATTGAGGTCCACCGCCATGCCATCGCTGTTAATGCGCAAGAACGTGTCAGGCAGCGCTCGAAAGATGGCGCTTAAAGCGGAATGCGTTTGCTGAAGTTGTTGCTCGCGGAGCGCCTGCTCGGTGACGTCGAGGGAAAAACACCACAAGCATGGTTCTTTGAGATTGGCTCCCGGTCCCCAAGTCTCATGCGTTTCGAGGACCGCCACCCTGCCGTCGGGGCGTTGGAACTTTTCCTGGTAGGGAACCAGCGCGCAGCCGCCGGAGAGTTTGCGGTGGGTCTCCTCTCTCACCCGGTCCTGCGACGGAGGCGGATAGAGTTCCGCGCGGTGGCGCCCGATGATGGCGCCCGGCGCCAGTCCTCTCAGATCAGATTCCGCCCGGTTTGCGAACCGGACCACCCCGTGCTGATCGATGGCGTGGCAAGCGACCGGCAGGCTGTCCAACAACTCCCGAATGGCTTTCTGCCATCTCGCGTCGCCCGCCCTCGCACCCGGCCGGATCCCGGCCAAACAAGCTCGAATCAGCAGAACCAGGAGCACGAGAACCCCGGCAACCGCGGCTGCGGGAATGACGGCGTCCATTGGCACAGCAGTTTCTTTTAGGCTCCTGTGCCTTAATCGGCTTCGAGGCGGGATTACTTTACTTGAGTTCAGGGACCTGAGAGATCACGGGCCGGAGTCCGGCGGCGGCGTAAGCTTCGATCAGGGCGCCTGCCGCCGGAGGATAAAGCGGGGGGCCAACGCGGTTCTGGCCGCCTAGCTCGACAAGTTCACGGAACCGCTCCCGCAGCGACCTGCTTTTGAAAGCGCCCCCAATGTAGGCTACCCTTACAAGTTCTTCCTTTTCAAATAGTTGTCCTCTTACGGCGGCTGTGATTTCGGCCAGCTCCTGGGCTGCCCGTTCCAGAATCTGGCGCGCTGCCGCATCGCCCTCTTCTGCGGTTTGGTCGACCACCTTCGAGAGCGCCGCGATCTTGGGGCGGGGCCAATCGACCGTGTAGCAGCGGTGCAACAAATCGTTCGCGCTCTCCGCGCCGGTGGCTTCAAGCAGGCGGGCGCGCAAGGCGGTCGGCGGACCCCAGCCTTCTTCCAGCCGCAGCGCCGCCCGGAGTGCCTGCCGGGCGATGTCAAACGCTCCTCCCTCGTCCCCGAAAACGTAGCCCCAACCTCCGGCGCGCGCCGTCTGCCCCTTGGCGTTTCGCCCCCACGAGATGGATCCGGTTCCGGCGATGGTGATGATGCCCGGCTCGCCGCCGGTGGCGCCTGCCAGAGCAATCGGGGCATCCGTGGACACCTGCATGCGCCGTGTCCGGATCATCTCTCGCAGGATCGGCTCCTTGTCCTTCGGTCCGCCGCTGAATCCCAAGCAAGCCGACTCGAACACCACCGTGTCCATGTCCACTCCGGCTTGGCGGCAGGCTTCGCCGACGCAGCCTCGGATGGCGTTGACGAACTTCTCCCGCCCGTCGCCGGTTTTCACATGATTGCAGGGTCCGCCCCGTCCTGCGCCCACGATTTTCCCGTTTTCATCGCCTATCAGGGCGGTGGTGCTGCTCTGACCGCCATCCACGCCTAGGAATAACGCGCTCACGCCCCCATTCTCGCAAACCCCGGCTAGGATCAGCCGGGCCCCGGTCCGCCGCCCGTGGTATTTTGAGAGGAGTGTCGTCTCCTCTCGATGTCCGTCTGGAGCAATATGAGGGTCCGCTGGATCTGCTCTTGGACTTAATCCGCAAGCAGCAGATCAACATTTACGACATCCCGATTGCCCAGATTACGGCGCAGTATCTGGACTACATGCAGAGGGCCGTGGAAAAAAACATGGAGCTCGGCGCGGAGTTCGTGTATATGGCGGCCACCCTGATCCACATCAAGTCCCGCATGCTGCTGCCGCGCGACCCTGAGTTGGAGAAAATGGAACCGGAGGAGGATCCCCGGACGGAACTCGTCCACCGGTTGCTCGAGCATGAACGCTTCAAGAACGCCGCGGAGATGCTTCAGCAAAAGCGCCTGATCGAGGAGGCTGTCTGGTCGAACCCCCGCATCCAGGAATTCGTCTCCGAAGACGATGATCCGGGCTTGGCGGTGACTCTTTTCGATTTGGTCAAGACCCTCCAGGCGGTGCTCGAGAGGGCCAAGAACCGCCCCACCTATTCTGTTGAAAAAGATGACGTTACCGTTCCGGAGATGGTGGCGTATCTGAAGGCGTTGTTCACCGGGCAGCCGGAGCAGAAATTCTCCGCCGCCGGATTGTTCGAGCGGCAGCGCTCCCGCCGCGCCATGGTGTGCCTGTTTTTGGCCATTTTGGAACTGGTGCGGCGGCAAGCGGTCGGCTTGGAGCAGAACGAGCTTTTCGGCGAGATCCTCATTTTCCGGAAGGAGGGCTTCGATGAGGCGTTTGCCCACGAGGGAGAGCTCTCTTCCATCGAGAAAGATTACACCTGATTTGCAATGGATGATAACGAAGTGACCACTCCGGCCCCGGCGCCGGAACCGGCATTGTTTAGCGAGGAGGAACTGCTCGGCGAGGACGCGTCCCGGCAAGCGGCCGCCGACCCCGACGCGGAACTCAAGGCGATTCTCGAAGCCATCGTCTATGTGACGGACGAACCGTTGTCGGTTCAACAAATTGCGGCTGCTTTGGAACGGCCGGCCGCGGAAATCGAACGGGTCTTGAATCTCCTGGTGGACGAGTACTCCGCTCCCCACCACGGGGTCACCATCCGCGAAGTGGCGGGCGGGTACAAAATGGGGACGAAACCCGAGCACCACGAGACCATCCGGGCATTTGTGAAGAGCCTGAAGCCGCCCCTGAAGCTCTCGCTAGCCGCGCTCGAAACCTTAGCCGTCATCGCTTACAAGCAGCCCATCACCGCCCCTGAGGTGATGGAAATCCGCGGCGTGCAGGGCGCCGGGGTGCTCAAGACGCTGCTCGACCGGAAACTGATCACCACGGCGGGACGGAAGAACGTCGTTGGCCGTCCCATTTTATACAAGACCACCAAGGAGTTTCTGGTGCAGTTCGGCTTGAAGGACCTCTCCGAACTGCCCACGCTCAAGGAGTTTGAAGAACTGCGGCGGCTGGCTCTAGCCGACGAACCCTCCGAGCCGCCTGCGACGGAAGCGGCCCCGGACCAGACGGAGCAACCGCCGGCGGCAGTTGAGCCGCCCCCTGAGACGGCCGAACCAAAGGACGCCGATGGCTGAGGAAAGGCTGCAAAAGATCATCTCTCGCGCCGGCGTCACCAGCCGCCGGAAGGCCGAACAACTGATCCTCGAAGGGCGCGTGACGGTCAACGGCAAGACCGTGACAGAGTTGGGCGCCAAAGCGGACCTCGAACGGGACCATGTGAAGGTGGATGGGCGGCTGCTGCACCCTCCGAAACGGTTGGTCTACCTTGCCCTGTACAAACCGAAGAACTGCGTCACTACGGTATTCGACCCTCAGGGGCGCGAGACGGTGATGAAATTTGTGCGCGGCGTCAAGGAGCGGGTGTATCCGGTGGGCAGGCTGGACTACCAAAGCGAAGGGTTATTGCTACTGACCAACGACGGGGAGTTCGCCAACCGCGTCATGTCGGCTGCGACTCACGTCGAAAAGACGTACCTGGTCAAGGCCAATGGCCGCTTGACGGCGGAGCAGATGGAAGAGTTCCGCCAAGGCATCCCGCTGCACGGGCGGCGGACGGCGCCCGCCCACATCAAGATCACGCACCTAGCCGACAATCCCTGGTACGAGGTGCGCCTGATTGAGGGCCGGCAGAACCAGATCCGGGAGATGTTCAAGTTTTTTGGGCTTTTGGTCGAAAAATTAAAGAGGGTGAAGATTGGGTTCCTGGATTTGAAGGGTCTCAAGCCGGGTGAGTTCCGGCACTTGACGCCTTCCGAAGTGGAGCGGTTCCGCCGCTTGCTGGGCCTCGGAGGGAAGGAAAAATGAATGAACCGGAGTTGATCGAGACGATCCTGCGGGAAGCGAATACGATAGCCGTAGTGGGTTTATCTGGGCGCCGCTACCGTCCGAGCCATACTGTGGCCGAGATCTTACAGGCGTCGGGATACCGGGTCATTCCGGTGAATCCCGGGGAGAAAGAGGTTCTCGGCGAGAAGTGTTACCCGCGCTTGGAAGATGTGCCCGAACCCATCGATTTGGTGAACGTGTTCCGCCGCCCTGAATATGTTCCGGAGGTTGTGGAATCGGCCATTCGCGTGGGCGCGCGGTGGATCTGGTTGCAGGAACATGTAGTCCACGAGGAAGCCGCGGCGCGCGCTGAAGCCGCCGGGCTCGGCGTGGTTATGGACCGTTGCATCCTCAAGGAGCAACGAAGATTGCGCCTTCTGCGGTGAGGGCGTAGCTAGTTGAGGAAGAGGGTGCGGTAGAGGGTGTCCCGCTGTTTGGGGACGAAGCCGGCGTTGCGGATGATGCGCCTTAACTCTTCCTCGGTAGCGTGATGGCGCGCGCCCGCCGCGCTGACGACATTCTCCTCAATCATAATGCTGCCCACGTCGTTGGCGCCGAAACGCAACCCGATCTGGCAAGTCTTCAATCCCTGCGTGACCCAAGACGACTGAATATTGGGGATGTTTTCCAGGTAGAGCCTCGAGATGGCAAGCGTCTTGAGGTAGTCGGCGGCGGTGGCTTCCTCCTTGACCGTTCGCCCGAGAGAGGTGTTTTCCGGTTGGAAGGTCCAAGGGATGAACGCCGTGAACCCCCCGGTGTCTTCCTGGATTTGGCGGATGACCTCAAGGTGATTGAGCCTGTGCTCGATCGTCTCGCCGCAAGCGAACATCATGGTGGCGGTGGTGCGCATTCCCAATTCATGCGCCGTGCGGTGGACCGCCACCCATTCCGCGGTGGAACACTTCAGCCGGCTGATGCGGCGGCGCACGTCGTCATCGAGGATTTCGGCGCCTCCGCCGGGAATGGAGTCTAGCCCGGCTTCCTTCAAGCGGGAGATGGTTTCGCGGAGCGGGAGCCGGCTCACCTCGGCGATATTCGCGATTTCCGGCGCGGAGAAGCAGTGCAGGTGGATCTTGGGGAAGCGGCGCTTGATGGCGCGGAGCATGTCCTCGTACCATTCGATGGTCAAGTCCGGGTGCAGCCCTCCCTGCATGAGGATGCCGGTGCCGCCGAGGTCAATCGTTTCCTGAATCTTGTCGAGGATGACCTCAATGGGCAGGATATAGCCTTCCGCGTGGCCCACAGGGCGGTAGAAAGCGCAGAAAGTGCAATATTCGGTGCAGAAGTTCGTGTAGTTGATATTCCGGTCGATGATGTAGGTGACCACGCCTTCGGGGTGGAGGCGCCGGCGGAGCTGGTCCGCAGCCATGCCGGCGCCGGTGAGGTCAGGATCGCGGAACAGGTCGAGAGCTTCCTGGCGGGTCATCATGATGCGGCTAGGTCCCAGCTACATTGAGATTATCAAAGCGGGCGGCCATTTTGAGGAACAGCTCCAATCCCCGCTGTTCAGCCTCTCCAATGGTGTGGATGATACATCGGGTGAGGTAGTCGCGCACCAAGGGTTCGGGCAGCCCGCGGGATCGGGACTCTTCGACGATGATGCGGGGCAAGGCGGCGGCGCCCTCCTGCCAGGATGCGCCGAAAGCCTCGGCTTGGGCGGGCGAGATGGCGCCCTGTGGAGCCGCCCAAATCGCAAACACCATCGGCAGCCCGGTGAGGGCGGTCCATTCGGCGCCGAGGTCGTAAAGGTCGTACGGGCATGGCCGGGCCTCGACGCGCAGCGCGGCGTCGCCGATCAGCAGGGCGGCGTCAGCGCCGTCGAGCATCAAGGGCAGGTCGGGCGGCATGGGGATGAGTTCAGGCTCGGCGCCGTGCAATTCCGCCAGCAGCAGGCGCGCGAGAAGAATCGAAGTGCGGGAATTGATGTCTCCTGCCAAGCGCTTGACGTCCCTGAGCGGCTTGCGGGCGGCCAGAAGGATGCTCCGAACCTCGCCCCGGCAGGCGATGCCATACGGCGCCACCGAACGCAGACCCAGCCTTTCCATCTCCGCCACCGGCGCGAGTCCGGCGTCCACCTGCCGGGAGGCTAGCAGATCGGCGCACTCGGCTGGACTGGTGAACAGCAGGTCAAACACGCCCCTTTGCGCGCCGTGCAGCATCCCCCAAACAAGCGGAACAGTATTCAGAAACCGCACAGCGCAGACGCGCGGAACGTGGTTCGGCTTTTCAATGGCGCTCAACTCACCAGTGTCGGATTTCGTGCCCAGCCCGCGCAACCCCGCGCTCCCGGACAGAAGACGCCTCTCCTGCCGTGAATGGTCGCCGGAAATCGGAGAAAAAGACAATTTGGCGCAGTAGGCGTGGTGGAGGCGGCGGGAGTCGAACCCGCGTCCGAGAAAGTTCGCGGTGACGCGACTACGTGCGTAGCCGGTTCTGGCTCTCGACGGCGCCTTGGAAACCGGCAAGCCTGACGCCGCCCAGCCTGATTGGTCTCGGCTCAGGGCTACAGGCGGAAGCCCCTTCGCCTATCCCGCCATATGACGCCGCTCTGCCCCGATGCGGGCCTCAGAACAGGGGCGGCTGCCTAATGATTAGGCAGCGTAAGCAAACTGCGTGTTGGCAGTTTTGGTTTTCCGATCGTTTTACGGGAGCTCGGAACCCGGCACGCCACGCCACAACGATTCAATCCCGTCGAAGCCGTTACGCCCCCTTTCCTACTACCAATTTACCATCTTTTACGTCACTTACAAATGGGATTTACAGTCCTACTTCAACATGGCCGATAGGAGGGTGATCACAGATATGTTGAAGCAGAACAAGAAGATCCTCGTTGCGACCGCCGCCTTGCTATTGGGCGCAAGCTTGCTCTTCGCTCAGGGTCCGGGCTTCCGGATGCGCGGGGAATTTAAGCCCAAATTCTCCGGCGCCGGGCTAGGTTTGACCGAGGAGCAGAAAGCGAAGGCGAAATCCATCTTCGGCTCCGCCCGCGAACAGGGCAAGCCCGTCATGGAGCAGTTGAAATCCGGCCATGAGGCTATGACGGAAGCCGTTAAGGCCAATGACCGCGCCCGCATCAAGGAACTGGCGAACTCTCAAGCCACGCTGTTGTCGCAGCTCATCGCCATCCGGAGCCAAGCCATGGCTGATTTCTACGCCATCCTGACACCGGAACAAAAGGCGAAAGCCGACGAGTTTCGGAGCCGGGTCAGGGAGCGTGTCGAAAAGCGCATGAGCAAGCGGCAACGGTTCTAATTCCGTTCGTCGCCGGGCGGGCGCCGGATTGCGCGCCCGCTCGCATTTTAAGTTTTACTTGAGGGTTTTGAGGTACTCCACCATCGCCCGGGCGTCTTCCTCTTTGAGCTTGTAAGCGGGCATCGGCGGACTGGCAGGTTTCCCGGCGGGGGTCAGTCCGGTGATGAGGTACTTCACCATCTCAGCCTCTCCCCACTTCTTGAACAGCCGTCCGGAGGGAGTCAAATCGGGAGCCGTCTTGTGCCATCCGGCGACCGGCTGAATGGGTTGGAAGTTCAGCACCGCGCCTTTCATCCACCGTTCCCGGTCAAGTTCCCCGGTTTCCAAACGGGGCGTGTGGCACTCCTGACATTTCGCCACCTCTTCGACGAGGTAACGTCCCCTCTCAGCCGCAGTTTCGGCGCTCAGTCCCAGAGTGAGCGCTCCCGCCAAACACACTATGCCCGTCCACGGGCGTATGGGAATCCAGAACATAATCATGATGTTATAATTCAAGCGGCCCCATTCGCAATGGATCTGGACCAATTGCACACCTTTTTGGAGATCGTGCGGTTGAAGAGCTTCTCGAAAGCCGCCCAGACCTGCTACCGGACGCAACCGGCGATCAGCGCGCAGGTCAGGCAGCTCGAGCAGGAGCTGAACGCAGCTCTGTTCGACCGTTTGGGCACCCGGATCGCACTGACTCCGGCGGGGAAGATCTTCGCCGAATACGCGGCTCAGATTCTGGAACTGCGGCGGCAGGCTCAGAACGCGATCAATGACTTGGAGCGAACGCCGCGGGGCGAACTGATCATAGCCGCCAATGAGGCGACGTGCATCTACGTGCTGCCGGAAGTCTTTTCGGAGTTCAAGCAGGCTTTTCCAAACGTGCAGCTCCACATTGACCGCTCCTACGGCTCGCGGGTGGTGCAGGCGGTGATGGACAATCAGGCGGATTTCGGCATCACGCAGTTGCCGGTGCACGAGAAAAAGCTCCAAGTGGTCAAGATTCACACGGACGAAATCCGGCTGCTCGCGCCCGCCCGGCATCCGCTGGCGGAATTACCTGCCGTCAGGGCTCAGGACGTGGTCCCCTACCCGCTTCTTCTGCCTAAAGCCGGGACCACTCGCAGCCGTTTGAATGCTTGGCTGGAGTTAGTGGAAGACGATCTCCACATTTCGATGGAGTTGGACTCCACGGAGATGATTAAACGGTTTGTGGCTGCCGGCTTGGGGATTTCGTTCATGGCTGCGTCGCACTGCCGGGAGGAGGCGGCGGCGGGCAAATTGGTTTCCGTCCCCTTGGCGCCGGAACCTCTGCTGCGAAGACTGGGTTTGATTTACCGGAAAGACAAAGCCCTGTCGAAAGCGGGGCTGGGTTTCATCGAAGTGACCTTGCGCAACGCAGCGCGGTCTGCCGATCCGGAAAAGGCGATGGCGGGTCGGATGGTGGAAGAATGACCCGGGACTTCCTCCGAACGACGGTCGTTTGGATCGCCCGCGGGCGGAAGACGGACGTGTACCGCTCGCCGTCGGACGTTCCTCCGGAGGCGCGTCGCAAACTTACGAAGGCGGTGAACGCTCCGGACGCCGTATCCATCGTGATTGCCGACGACGGAGGCAGGGAAGAACTGGGGAGAGTGGTTCTTGGAGAGCCCTCGCGCTTGCCCAACCGGTTACAGCAAAATGTGGAGCGGTGGTTTGGCAAGCAGCGGCGCTTGCTCGGATGGTGGGTGTGGGCTGAAATTTCCGCTATTGGGGCCTTGGGTTTGGCTTTGTGGTGGTTCCTGGCTGCGCGTTAGGAGTAACCAAGCTGAGGCTGGACCCGTCCCCCCATGTTATCCTGGTTGCAACACTGGGGTTTTCCGATGCGTCCCCGAATGTTCATCCTTACCGTCGCGGTGTTGGTGTCGCTGGTCGGCTTAGGGCTCGCCTTTCAAAGGGGCGGACGCCCGATGTTCCGGGAAGACGACGAAGGGCCACTGGCTCTTCCGCCGGACGCCAACGAGAAAACCGAATGGGCCTTCGCCCGGCTGCGGTACCCGCAGTACCGCGGAGAAGGTTTGGGGCGGTGGTGGTCCGCGCGAGGGCACTGGACTGTGGATTACCCGAAAGCCGACCGGACGTTCGTGCAGGGCGTACGGCGGCTGACCCGCCTGCACGCCCGGTCCGTGGAGCAGGTGGTCGATTTAGACAGCGACGAGATTTACAACTGGCCATGGATCTACGCCGTCGAAGTAGGCCACTGGCAGCTAACCGACGCGCAGTGCAAGAAGCTTCGGGACTACCTGCTGCGCGGAGGCTTCCTGATGACCGACGACTTTCATGGGACGTTCGAGTGGGAGGTCTTCACGGCGAGCATGAACCGCGTGTTCCCGGACCGTCCCATCGTCGACATCGAGGACAGCGACGCCATTTTCCACGTGCTCTACGATCTGGATAAGAGGGTTCAAGTGCCGGGAATCTACCCGCTGCTGCGCGGCATGACTTACGAGTATGACGGAGTCGAGCCTCGCTGGCGCGGCATCTACGACGATAAGGGGCGCATCATGGTTGCCATTTGCCACAACATGGACTTGGGGGATGCGTGGGAATGGGCAGACCACCCCGACTATCCCGAACATTACGCCTCGCTCGCCTACCGGATTGGGATCAACTACATCATCTACGCGATGACGCATTAGAGGAGCACGCCGCCAATGTTCGAGCTCCTCTTTAAGTATCCGCTGGTAGTCTTCACAAAAGGAAAACTTGTGTTTTTGAGCGCCTGGCCATGGTGGCTGTTCGCGCTGAGTTTGGCGTCCTGCGCCGCCGTCCTCGGCTACTTGGCGTTTCGAAGGGGTTCCCCGAGTCTGGCTCACCGTTGGATTCCCGTGTGGCTGCTTCAGTGCGCGGCTTTCGGTTTGCTCTTGCTCCTGTTGTGGCAGCCGGCGCTGAGCGTATCGACGCTGAAACCTCAGCAGAACGTGGTGGCTCTGGTTTTCGATGATTCGCGGAGCATGGCGATCCGGGATGGGGGAACGAGCCGCCTCGAAGCCTTGAAGAATGCGGCTAACGAACGTTTCATCAATGAATTAAGGGCGAAATTTCAAGTCCGGCTTTACCGTTTGGCGGGAGGGCTGGCGCCCCTTGAATCCACGTCGTCGTTAACCGCAGAGGGAACCGCTACGCGCCTTGCGCCCGCGCTTCGCCAAATCGTGGCCGAGTCGGCTTCTCTGCCCGTGGGAGCGGTGGTGCTGTTTTCCGACGGCGCCGATACGAGCGGGGGCATCGACGCCCGCACATTGGCGGAGATTCGGAGCCGGCGTTTGCCGGTGCATACGGTGGGCTTTGGCAGCGAGACGATGCCGCGCGACGTCGAGATTACGCAAATCGAGATTCCCCGGCGGGCGCTCCCCGATTCGAGGCTGCAAGCTCTGGTGAAGTACCGGCAGCGAGGCTTTGCGGGCGCCAAAACGAAGCTTTTCGTCAAAGAGGGGGAGAAGCTGCTGGCGACCCGGGAGATCGTTCTGGCGAAGGACGGTGTGGAGAAGGTCGAGCCGGTTATCTTCCAATCCGGCAACGCAGGAGTGAAAAATCTTCAAGTAACACTTGAGGTAGTGGATGGCGAAGAGAACCCGGCGAACAATTCCTGGGCGCGCGCCCTGACAGTCGAGAACCGCCGCCCCCGGATTCTGTACATCGAGGGGGAGCCGAAATGGGAATTCAAGTTCATCCGGCGGGCGGTGGAAGACGACGCCAACCTTTACCTCACCACCATACTCCGTACGACGCAGAACAAGATCTACCGGCAGGGCATCAATCACCCTAAAGAGCTAGAGGAGGGATTTCCCGCTAAGTTTGAGGAGCTGTTTGAGTATCAGGGGCTGATTATCGGCGGCGTCGAGGCGGCGTATTTTACTCCTACTCAAATCGAGTTGATCCGGCAGTTCGCTGATCGAAGGGGCGGGGGCATCCTGTTTCTAGCGGGAAGAGGCGGACTCGGGGATGGAGGCTGGGCGAAGTCGCCTTTGGCGGATCTGCTGCCGGTGACGCTGCCGGATCGAAAGCAGACGTTCGTCCGGGATCCGGCGACGGTGGAGCTTACGCCTGCCGGCAGGGACAGTTTAGTTACGCGTTTAGAAGAAGATATACAAAAAAACTTCGAGCGTTGGAAGAAGCTGCCATATCTGGCCAATTATCAAGATGTGGGAACCCCGAAGCCGGGGGCGACGGTGCTGGCGGACGCTATGGCGGGCGGGAGACGCCTCCCGCTGCTCGTGACCCAAAACTATGGCGGGGGGCGAACGGCGGTTCTGGCGACGGCGGGCACGTGGCGGTGGCAGATGCAGCAGCCGCTCGAAGACATGACGCACGAGATGTTTTGGCGGCAAGTGATGCGGTGGCTGGTGGCGGATACGCGCGGCAGGGTTTCGGGTGCCACCCCTGAGCCGGTGCTGCTCGACGACGGGAGTCTGAAGATCACGGCGCGGGTCAAAGACATGAGCTATCTGCCGAGCGGCGACGCCACCGTGGAAGCGCGCATCGTTGGTCCGGAGGGCATCTCGGCGGTGGTGGATTTGCATCCCGACCCGAGCGAGCCGGGCGGGTACATGGCGGAGTGGACGGCGCCGCGTCCCGGCGGCTACGCCGTGGAAGTCATCGCCCGGCGGGGAGAGCAGGAGCTGGGCAGGGACGCCTTCGCTTTCCGCCGTGAGGACGGCGTGGCGGAGAGCTTCCGGCAGGAACAGAACCGGGACTTGCTCGAGAAACTGGCGGAGCAAACCGGCGGGCGCTACTGGCGTCCGAGTGAGTTAGACCGGCTGGCGCGAGAGGTGGAGTACTCGGAGGCGGGATTGACCGTCAGGGAGACGAAAGACCTCTGGAACATGCCGGTGGTGTTTCTAGCGTTTTTAGGGTTGCGGGCGGCGGAATGGCTATTGCGCCGCCGGTGGGGTGCGGTATGAGGCTGGTTTTGACGATGGCGCTCGCCGCCGGCTGGTTAGCCGCGGAAACCCGCGTGTTGGTGGTAGCGGGCTTGGGAGGCGAGCCGGAGTACGAGCAGCGTTTCGCTCTGTGGGCGGCGGAGGCGGGAAAGATCTCCGGGGCGCGGGTATTAAGCGGCTCGGCGGCTACGCGCGAGAACCTCCGGTCGGCTCTTGCCGGTGCCGCTAATTCTTTGACCGAGAAAGATGATTTTGTTCTGGTCTTAATTGGGCACGGGGCCTTCGACGGAGTGGAATACAAATTCAACCTCCCTGGTCCGGACATTGCGGCAGCCGAGCTGGCGGCTCTTTTGAACCGCATTCCGGCGGGGCGGCAGCTTGTGGTGAACGCCACGAGCTCGAGCGGGGCTTCGATTGAGCCGCTGAAAGCCCCCCACCGGGTGGTGGTGACAGCCACAAAATCGGGAACCGAGCGCAACGCCACGGTCTTTGGGCGGTACTGGGTGGAAGCGTTGCGGGAGCCTGCGGCGGATGCGGATAAGAACGAAGTGGTGAGCGCGCTCGAAGCTTACCGCTATGCGGAACAGAAGACGAAGCGGTTCTATGAGACTCAGAAGCGGCTGGCGACGGAGCATCCGCAGTTGGTTGATCCCGGCGGGGTAGCGGCGAGGATCGCTCTGGCGCGCTTCGGCTCGGCGGAGAAGGCGCGGAATGACCCGGCGAAACGGGCGCTGCTTGCCCGCCGGGAGGAAATCGAAACCGAAATCGACCGTTTGAAGCGCGAAAAAGCGGCGATGCCGGGTGAGGAATACCGGAAGCGGCTGGAGGCGCTGCTGGTCGACCTCGCGCGCACGCAAGCGGAGATCGACAAATGAAAGCCGCCCTGCTTCTGGCGCTGCTTGCCTTTCCGGCGCTAGCCGGACCGGGGGAGACCTTTTACCGGAGGGCTGAGGCGGCGTGGAAGCAGGGGGATTTTCGCGCTGCAAACGATCTGTTCCGGGCGGCGGTGGCGGCTGAACCCGGGAATGCGGCGTACCGGGTGCGCTGGGGGCGGCTATTTTTGGAAAGGTTTCAACCGGCGGACGCCAAACAGCTCTTTGAGGAGGCGTTGGAGCTTGACGCCAAGAACGCCGGGGCGGTCTTAGGGCTTGCCCTGGTAGCGGCGGAAAGTTTCGAGAGGGCGGCGGTGGAACTGGCCACGAAGGCGTTGGAGCTGGACCCGAAGCTGGTGGAGGCGGTCGAGCTGTTGGCACGGCTGGCGCTCGAAGAGGGCGACCACGCGCGGGCGGCGGCGGAAGCTTCGCGCGCTTTGGCGCTCGATCCGCGCTCGCTCGACGCGATGGCCATCCACGCGACGATTGACTTATTGGAAGACCGTCCCCAAAGTCCTTGGATGGACAAGATCTTCGCCATCGACCCGCGGCGGGGGGAGGCTTGGGCGGAGGCGGGGCGGCACTTCATTCTGAACCGGCGCTATGAAGAGGGGGTGGCGCTTTACCGGAAGGCGATTGAGCGCAATCCGAGGCTGTGGAAGGCGCATTCGGAGCTCGGGATCAACCTGATGCGGTTGGCGCAGGATGACGAGGCGCGCAAGCACCTTGAACTCGCTTACAACAACGACTACCGCAACGCCGCCACAGTGAACACGCTGCGCCTGCTGGACAGCTATTCGAAATTCGATACGATCCGGGCGGGCGACGTGGTCTTGAAGCTGCATAAGAAGGAATCCGCCTTGCTGCGCCCGTTGGTGGAAGCTGAACTGCGGCGCGCCATCGCGGTTTACGAAAAGAAGTATGGCGTCAAGCTGGAGCGTCCGGTTCAGGTGGAGATGTATCCGGACCACGAAGATTTCGCCGTGCGCACGCTGGGGATGCCGGGACTCGGGGCGCTGGGCGTGGCGTTTGGTTACGTGGTGGCGATGGACAGCCCGTCGGGGCGGAAGCCGGGCACATATCACTGGGGCGCGACGCTTTGGCACGAGTTGAGCCACGTGTTCGTGCTGGCGGCGACCAAGCACCGCGTGCCGCGCTGGTTCACCGAGGGCTTGGCGGTGCACGAGGAAGGCGCTGTCTCCCCGGAGTGGGCGGATCGCCTGGACCCGCAGGCAATCCTGGCGATGAAGGAAAAGAAACTACTGCCGCTCCGGCAGCTCGACCGGGGATTCGTCCGCCCGTCGTTTCCCGGGCAGGTGGTGGTGTCTTATTTCCAAGCCGGCAGAATTTGCGACTTCATCCAAGAGAAATGGGGCTTTGACAAGCTCAACCGGATGATCCGGGCGTTCGCGCAGAAGAAGACCACGCCGCAGGTGATCGAGGAAGAATTCGGGATGACGCCGGAAGAATTCGACAAGCTGTTCTTCCCGTGGCTGGAGGCGCAGCACGCCGCCATCATCCAAGGGTTCGATGGCTGGCGCAAGGGGATGAAAGCCATCAACGAAGCGGCAAAAGAGAAGCGGCATGACGAGGTGCTGCGCATGGGGCCGAAGTTGAAGTCTTTATTCCCGGATTACGTGGATGCAGGCAGCGCTTATGAGCTGATGGCGGAGGCGTGGCTGGCTCGCGGAGAGAAAGAGAAAGCGGCGGCGGAGCTGGAGGCGTGGGCGCGAGCGGGCGGGAGATCGCCGTTGTTAATGAAGAAGCTGGCTTCGCTGTACGAGGAAGCTGGGAAACAGAAGGAAGCCGCTGCGGCGCTGGAGCGCCTCTTGTACATTGCGCCGGTGGGGGACGAAGAACTGCACCGGCGGCTAGGCGAGTTGAATTTGTCCTTGGGACGGCACGAAGCCGCGATCCGCGACTTCCAAGCCGTGCTGAACTCGAATCCCACGGATAGGGCGGACGCGCATTTTCGCTTGGCGCTTGCCTATCGGGCGGCAAAGCGGGCGGAGGATGCGCGGGAACAGGTATTGCTGGCGCTCGAAGCCGCTCCGGGCTACAAGCCGGCGCAAAGACTATTACTGGAGCTGAGCAAGTAAATCGCATGACAACCCCTTCCACACTGACCCTCGAATCGGCGGAATTGAAGTCCCGCATTGAACGCTTTCAAGCCGTGTACGGCGACATCGTGACGCAGGTGCGGCGCGTCATCGTCGGGCAGAGCGAGGTGCTCGAGCAAGTGCTGATCGGGCTTTTCGTCGGCGGGCACTGTCTGATCACCGGACTGCCCGGGACGGCGAAAACGCTGCTGGTGCGGACGATCGCGCAGACGCTCGGGCTGGAATTCCGCCGGATTCAGTTCACCCCGGACCTGATGCCGTCGGATATTACGGGGACGGACATTATCGAGGAGGACCCCACTACGGGGCGGCGGACCTGGACCTTTGTGCCGGGACCGATATTCGGCAACGTTTTGCTCGCCGATGAGATCAACCGCACGCCGCCGAAAACGCAGTCGGCGCTGCTCGAAGCCATGCAGGAACGGTCCTGCACGGTGCGCGGGCATCACTACAAGCTGCCGGAGCCGTTCTTCGTCCTGGCGACGCAGAACCCGATCGAGCTGGAAGGGACTTATCCGCTGCCGGAAGCGCAACTGGACCGGTTCTTGTTCAATACGATCCTGGACTACTTGAGCGCGGATGAGGAGATGCAGGTGATCGGGCTCACCACCACCACGGAGGTGGCGCAGGCGGAGACGGTGACCAACGCGGCGGAGATTCTGTCGTTCCAGCAACTGGTGCGCATGGTGCCGATCGCGGATTCGGTGGCGCGCTATGCGATTGAACTGGTGCGGGCGACGCGGCACACCGCCGAGGAGGCGCCGGAGTTCATCCGGCAGTATGTGAATTACGGGGCGAGCGTGCGCGCCGCGCAGTTCCTCGTGCTGGCGGCGAAGGCGCGGGCTTTGATGAACCACCGCTATCACGTGTCTTACGAAGACATACGCGCACTCACCATTCCGGTGCTGAGGCACCGGATTCTACTGAACTTCCATGCCGAGTCGGACCGGGTGCGCCCGGACGATTTGCTGAAGCGGCTGCTCGAGGCAAAGCCGGCGCCGCGGAGCTGAGTTCGATGCTGCAACGCTTCTTATCGCCGTCGGTGCTCGCCGGGATTTCCGGTCTGGAGCTGGTGGCGAAGACCGTCGTGGACGGTTTCGTAGCGGGGCTGCACCGTTCGCCGGATTTTGGATTCAGCCAGGAGTTTGCCGAATACCGCGCCTATTCGGAAGGCGACGATCTGAGGCATGTCGATTGGAACGTTTTTGCGCGCACGGAGCGGGCGTATTTGAAACGCTACCGCGGGGAGACGAACACGCTGGTGACGGTGCTGCTCGATGCGAGCGGGTCGATGGGCTTCAGTTCACACAGGGTCAAGAAGATCGATTACGCGCGCTTCCTGTGTGCGTCAATCTTTTACCTGGCGATTCACCAGCAGCGCGACGGCGCCGGGATTATCGTTTTCGACGATCAAGTCCGCAATTTCGTGCCGCCGTCGACACGACACGGACAGCTTTACCGGCTCTTGCACGCGCTCGAAGGGGCGGAGCCGAAGGCGAGGACGGATTTCGCGCAGCCGTTCGTTCATTTTCAGCAGTTTCTGCGGCGCCGCGGCTTGGTGGTGGTGGTGAGCGATTTTTACGAAGAAGCTTCGAAGATCATCCGCACGGTGGAGCCTTTGCGCTTCCGGGGCAGCGAGCTGCTGCTGTTCCACGTGTTGGACCCGCAAGAGATCGAGCCGCGCCTGGATGGTCCGGCGCTGCTGATTGATATGGAGACGGGGGGTTCGTTGGAGGTCTCGCCGGAGTACGCGGCGTCGGAGTACCGGAAGAAGATCGGCGCGCACATCGCGGCGCTGCGGGACAAGGCGAAGGCGGCGGGCATCGATTATTTTCTGCTCGACACGTCGCGCCCGCTCGACGCCGCGCTGCGGGAGTACCTGAGCCTCAGGGCGGGGAGGATGTGATGGGATTCCTATCGCCGTGGTTTCTGGCTGGACTCGCTGCTTTGGCGTTGCCCGTCTACATCCACCTGCTGAGGCAGCACCGGGCTCAACCGCTGCCGTTCAGCTCGCTGATGTTTTTTGAGCGGAGTTTGCAAAGCTCGGTGCGGCGGCGCAGGCTGCGCTATTTGCTGCTGTTCGCCCTGCGGGCGTTGCTGGTGGCGCTGCTGGCGCTGGCTTTCGCCAACCCTTACGTCAAGAAACCCGTGGCGGCGGCAGGCGCCGAATCGCGATTGACGGTGATCGCGGTGGACAATTCCTTTTCCATGCGGGTGAGCGGGCGGCTGGAGAAGGCGAAGGCGGATGCGCAGGCGGTGATCGCCGGACTGCCGCCGGGAGCCTTGGCGCAGGTGGTGTCGTTCGGCTCAGGGGTGAACGTGCTGACGCAGCCGGTGGCGGACCGTTCGGAATTACAGGCGGCGGCGGCTTCCATCGAGCATTCCGACTCGCGGACGTCGTACGCCGAACTGGCGCGGGCGCTGCGGGCGTTGGGAGCATCGGCGGGGCGCCCGCTGGATGTGCATTTATTTAGCGACATGCAGCGCTCGGGACTGCCGGCGTCGTTCGCCGAACTCGAATTGCCGGAGGGCGCAAAGATGACGGCGCATCCGGCGGCATCGAAGCGCGTGGAGAACTGGGCGGTGGAGAGCGTCACGGCGCCTCACCGGGTGTATGACCCGTCGAAGGTGCGGGTGCAGGCGGTGCTGGCGGGGTTCGGGACGCCGGCTGCGCGGCGGCGCGCGTCGCTGGTGGTCAACGGGCGGGTGATTGAGTCGCGCGAGGTGGAGATCCCGGCTGCCGGACGCGCGGCGGTCGAATTCTCCCGCCTCGACTTGCCGCACGGGTGGGGACGGGCGGAAGTGCGGATCGAGCCGGCGGACGCCTTGCCGGACGACGACCGGTACTTTTTCGCGCTGGAGCGGCTGGAGCCGAGGCGGCTGTTGTTCGTGCAGGAAGCGGGGCGCGGGCGGGCGGCGCTCTACGTGAAGACGGCGCTGGAGGCGGCTTCGGGAGCGGCGTTCGGCGTGGACACGGCGACGCCGGATCAGCTCGGCAACATCTCGCTGGCAAGATATGCGGCGGTGGTGCTTTCGGATGCGGGTTCGCTGCCGGGCGATTTCGTGAAGGAATTGAGAGAATATGTGCGCTCGGGCGGCGGGCTGTTGATTGCCGCAGGGACGGCGGCGGCTGCCCGGCAGGCGCTCCCGGTGGCGGAGGGACGCGTGGCGTCGTTGCGCTACGCTTCCCGCGAAGAGGAACGGTTTGTAAGCGCCGGGGCGGTGGACACGGCGCATCCGGTGCTGGCGCGGGTGAACCGCCTGGAAGGCGTGAAGTTCTTCCAAACTTCCGTCCTGGAGATGAAAGGCGGGCGCGTGCTGGCGAGGTTCGCGGATCAAACCCCGCTGCTGGTGGAGCAGACGCTGGGCGCGGGGCGCATCCTTGTTTTTGCGTCGACCTTCGATAACGTTTCAAACGATTTTCCGCTGCGCGCCTCGTTCGTGCCATTCGTCGAGCAGGCGGCGAACTACCTGGCGGGCATAAGCGAAGCGCCTCCGGCTTATGTAGTGGACGCGTTTTATGAGTTGAGGGGCACGCAGGATCCGGTGAGCACGATGGAAGTGTTCGACCCGTCGCGGAGGCGGGTGCTATCGCTTGCGGAATCGGCCAAAGCGCGCAACATCCAACTGGCGGCTCAAGGGTTTTATGAAGTGCGGCGGGCGAACGGGCGGGTAGACTTGGCGGCGGTGAACGCCGACCGGCGCGAGTCGGACCTCGAACCGCTTCCGGCGGACGCCGTTTCGTTGTGGGAGAATACCGGGCAAGGGGCTGCGGCGGGCGTTGGGGAAACCGGGAGCGTGCGCTGGAGCTTGTGGTGGTACGTTATGCTTGGCGTGGCGCTGCTTTCGCTGGCTGAGTCCGTTGTGAGCGCGAAATACCTCGGCAAGGAGGTGCTGTCATGAGTTCGATGGAAAGCTTCGAACGATACCTGGGGATGCTGGAAAAGCGGCTGCGGGTGGCGCTCTGGACGCGCGGCGGCGCGGTGGTGGCGCTGAGCGCGCTGGCGGCGACTCTGCTGCTCGTCCTATACACCAACGCTTTCGCCTTTTCTGCGGCTAGCGTGACGGCGGCGCGGTTTCTTCTGTGCGTGTGTCTGGCGCTGGCGGTGGCGCTGGGCGTCGTGCTTCCGTTGTTGCGGCTCACTCGATCCGCCGTAGCGCGCCGGGCGGAAAGGCAATTTCCGGAGTTTGGCGAGCGGCTGCTGACTCTGGCGGAGCGGATGCGCGGCGCGGGACGGGATCCGTTCTTGGAGCTGCTGGCGGACGATGCCCTGCGGGTGGCGCCGCCGGAGGCGCCCGAGCGGCTCGTTACGCGAGGGCGCATCGCGTCGGCGGTTTCGGCGGCGGCGGGCGGCGCAGGCGTCTTAATCTGGCTGATCGCGGCGGGTCCCGGATACCTGGGACATGGAGCGGCGCTGCTGTGGGGCGTGCCCGCGCGCTCCGGTTCGCAAGCGTATTACGAGATCAAAGTCGAGCCGGGGGACGCGAGCGTGCGCAAGGGCGGGGATCAGATGGTGACGGCGGTGCTCACCGGCTTCGAGACGGCTACGGTGAAGCTGGCGGCGCGGTTTGCCGGAACGACGAAGTGGGAAACCGTGCCGATGGTTCCGCGGGAAGGCGCGCCGGGCTTTCAGTTTTTGTTCGCCGGCTTAAGCGATAGCGTGGAGTACTACGTTGAGGCGGGCGGAATGCGCAGCCCGTCGTACCGGCTGACGGTGGTGGATCTTCCCGCGCTTAAGCGCGTGCGGGTGACCTACCGGTATCCGGGCTGGCTCGGCTTGAAGGACGCGGTTCAGGAAAACAACGGCGACTTACGGGCGGTGGAAGGCACGCTGGCGCGGGTGGAGATGGAGTTCGACCGCCCGTTGCGGGAGGGCGTGCTGGAGCTGGACAACGGGTCGCGCATTGCGCTGGCGGCGTCGCAAGGCAACTGGTACACGGCGACGGTTCGGATCGAGGCGAACGGCATGTATCACGCTGCGGCGGTGGAAAACGGCAAGACGATACGGCTGAGCGAGGATTTCTTCATTGAAATGCGGAAAGAGACTCCGCCGGTGGTGCGGGTGCGGCGCCCGGGAAGGGACGTGAAGGTCAGCCCGATCCAGGAAGTGACGGTTGAAGTGGAGGCGGAGGATGATTTCGCGCTGGAGTCGCTTCAGTTGCACTATTCGGTGAACGGAGGCGCGGAAAAGACCGTGCCGCTGCTCGAACGCAAAGGAGGGAAACAGGCGAGCGGCTCGACGCTGATAGCGCTGGAAGACTATAAGCTCGCGCCGGGCGACATCGTGAGTTTCTGGGCGTCGGCGCGGGATGCGCGCTCGACGGCGCGCAGCGATATCTACTTCCTGGAAGCTCAGCCTTACGAGCGGGAGTACACGCAATCGCAGGTGATGGGCGGCATGGAAGGCGAAGGGGAGGGGGAAGAAGGCGGGCGCAATGAGATCTCGCGGAGACAGAAGGAGATCATCGCCGCGACGTGGAATCAGATTCGCGACAGCTCAGGCAACCGTGCGGCGGCGGCGGAAAACGGCAAGTTTCTGAGCGAAGTGCAGGGCAAGTTGAGGGATCAGGCGCGTTCGCTGGCGCGGCGGATGCAGAGCCGGCAGCTTGCGTCGGAAAACGAGGAGTTCAAGAAATTCACCAAGGAGATGGAGTCCGCAGCCGACGCCATGAACGCGGCGGCGGACAAGCTCAAAGCTCTGAACTGGCGGGAAGCTCTGCCGTCGGAGCAGCGCGCTTTGCAGCACCTGTTGCGGGCGGAGGCGGTGTTCCGGGAGATCCAAGTGGCGATGGGGAGCCGGAATCAGCGCGGCGGACGCTCGAGCGGCGGGCGCGACTTGGAGAACATGTTCGACCTGGAGCTGGATTTGGAAAAGAACCAGTACGAAGCGGGACAGCAGGCTTCCTCGTCGCCGGGGCAGAGGCAACGGGAAATCGACGAAGCCTTGCAGAAGCTCGAGCAACTGGCGAAGCGGCAGCAGGAGCTTGCCGAGCAGCAGCGCCGGGAGCGGCAGAGCTTCCAGCAGCGATGGCAACAGGAGATGTTGCGCCGGGAGGCGGAGCAGTTGCAGCGGCAGATGCAGCAACTGGCGCAGCAATCGGGGCAGCAGTTGCAGCAACAGGGCGGGCAAGCTTCAACGCAGTCTTCGGCGCAGCAATCTTCTCAGCAGAGCGCGTCGCGGCAGTCCGGGCAGCAACAGCAACAGCAACAGAGCCAAACCGGACAGCGCCTGAGCGCCCTGGCGGGGCGGAACACCGCCGGGGAGCAGCGGTTGAGGCAGGCGCTCGAAGAACTGCGGCGGGCGGCGGAGGACATGCGCCGCGCCGCGGCGGCTGAACCGGATAGCGCGGACGCGCGGCGGGCGGCGGAACGCTTGCAACAAGCCCGGGATTTGGTGAGCGGCATGCGGCAGCAGGACGCGGCGTCGCAGTTGGATGACCTTGCGGGGCGCGGCGAGCGGCTGGCGGCGCGGCAGCGGCAGTTCGCCGAGGAGCTGAAGCGGGCTTATGGGAGCTCGCAGGAGCCTGGCAAAGTTCCGCAGGAAACGCTCGACCGGATGGCGGAAGACAAACAGCGCATGCTCGAAGAGCTACAGCGCCTGGAAAAGGACATGCAGGCGGCGGCTCGCGACTTGGCGGGCACGCAGCGCGGAGCGTCGAACCGCTTGCGGGAGGCGCTGGGAGAAATGCAGCAGAATGAGCTGGCGGTGCGGATGCGTTTCGGCGCCGAGTGGGTGCGGCGGGGCTACGGACCGATGATGAGTTCACGCGAAGCGGTGGTGACGCAGGGGCTCGAGCGGTTGCGGGATCAACTGCGCGGCGCGCGGCAGGCGGTGGAAGGGCAGCAGCAGGCGCAACCCGGGCAGGAAGGCTTTGAGCGGGCGCTCGCGCAGGTGGAGCAGTTGCGCGCGCAGCTTGAGCGCGGCGGGAACAACGCCGCCGGCGGCGCGGACGTAGTCCGGCAGTGGAACAACTTGCGGCGCTGGGTAGCCGGGCATCCCGAGCTGCGGCACGACGGCATCGACGGATATCGAAACTTGGAGCCGGTCGATCCGAATCGGGTAGGGAACATCGCGGCGCAGTTGGTCCCGGCGCTGCGCCATCTGGAGCTGATCCTGCGGAGGAAGGTGGAAGAGCAGCAAGCCGGGCAGGTGCGTACGGCGCCGGGAGATCCGATACCGCCGGGATACTCCGGCGCGGTGGCGGAGTACTTCCGGCGGCTCAGCCAGCCGTGAGGATGAACCACGCGAGGGCGAGGAGCGCCGCCACCACGCCCCATGCGGCGGCGAAGCCCTTCCAATCCTCGATGTAGGCTCGCAAGATGGGGCGTTGCTTGCGCCGGAGGAGGTCCACCAAAATGAGCGGCGGTCCGTCCTCAAGGCGGCGGAAGAACGCTTCGCTTTGCGCCGCGGGCTCGGGCTTGGTGAGCAGGCTGATGAGCACATAGGCGGCGCTGCCGGCGGCGAGCGCCGTGCCAAACACGTTGGGATCCCAATGATCAAAGCGCTTGCCGAGCGCGGCGTACATGGCGAAGTTCACCGCGAATGCTACGACGATGCCGCTGAGCGCGCCCCACCGGTTGCCGCGCCTCCAGATGAATCCGCCTAGCACGGCGATGCCGACATAGGTCGCCATGGTTTCCGTGAGCAGGAACGAATACAGCACCTTCTCGATAAAGAAAACGGCGTAAAGGAAGCTGGCGGCGGTGATGGCGGCGCCGCTGAGGCGCCCCACCCACAAATAGTGCGCGTCGTCTTTGTCTTTGACGAAATAGCGCCCATAGAAATTCCGCGTGAACAAAGCTCCGCAGTTGATCATGTAAGTGGCGCAGCCCGCCATGTTCGCCGCAAGCACGCAGGCGATCAACAGCCCCACGCCGCCCGAGAAAAGCAGCCGGCGGCAGGCGAAGCCGAAGGCTTCCTCGGGTTCATTGAGCGCCGGGATGCCGGCTTTGCCCAAAGCGAACATCGCCGCGACGATCAGCCCCACCAAAACCCAACCCACCGTGCAGAGGCGCTTGACGAAATTGCCGTACATCATGCCGGTGCGGCAGGCATGCTCGTCTTTGCCGGTGCCGGCGACGGCGATGAGATGAGGTTGCGCCATGATGCCGATGAGCCCGTTGAGCGTCAGCATGAAGATGAACCACGGACCGATGCCTTTCGGCGTGGCAAGCGAAAACATATGCGGATCGAGCGCGCTGCGCATTCCTTCCATGCCGCCGACCACGCCCCATCCGAGCGGGATGAGGAGGAACGACAGCGTCAGGATGAGGAGTCCTTGGAGCATGTCCGCCCAGGCGGCTGAGGAGAGTCCGCCCACGAAGCTGTACAGGGCGAACACCAAGGTCATCACGACGACAATCTCATTGACCGGCACATTGCCGCCCGTCGCCTGGCTGATCACCTTACCCGCGCCCTTGAGCATGCCCGCCATGTTGACCATGAAGAAGAGCATGGCGAACACCGTGTACACGGCGCCCATCCAGGGACCGTAACGGTCTTCCACCATCTCCGCCATGGTGGTGCGTTTGACGCGGCGGAAAACCGGCGCCATCATCCAATAGAAAGGCGTGGCGAAAAGATTTTTCCACTGAAACCAGATGGCGGAAGCGCCCATAGTGAGGACCGCTCCCGCTTGCGCCACCACCATCTCGGCTCGTGTGCCGGTGGCGAAGCTCTGTGCGATCATGAGCCAGCGGCTGAAGCGCCGTTCGCCGAGGAAGTATTGGTCGGTGCTCCGCACTTTGCGCCCGGCGAGAAGTCCGACCAAGCTGATGCCCGCAAGATAGGCGATGAGAACTACCCAATCAGCCGCCGAAAGCTGAATAGCCTGCATGAATCAGAGTTTCCCCTAACAAGGGGCGGGAACGCTAGGGCAGGAGGGCGGGGTGTGGGATAATCGGATGTTCCACGCGGCTGCCCATGCGATTGCTGCTGCTCTCCCACTGTGCTCCTGACGCTCCGGACAAAGGAGAGAAGGTACGCGCCTACTACCTGCTGCGCAGGCTGAGCGCGGCTCACGAGGTGCATCTGTTTTGTTTTGCCCGCCGCATGGAAGAAATCGAAAGACTGGAAACGATGCGCGGGCGGTGCGGCGGCATGTACGTTGAGCTGCTGGACATGCGCCGCAGGCTGGCGCGGTGCGCGCTGCCGTTCCTCGCCGGGGGGTGCCTGAATCTGATGGTCTATCGCAGTAGGAGCATGGCGCGCGCGGTGGAGAGCGCCGCCAAGGAAAAGCCCTTCGACGCGGCGGTGGTCTACACGCTGCCGGTGGCGCCCTATGTGCCCGCGGACACGCCGTTCGTGCTTGACATTCAGGATGTGGACTCCGAGAAGTGGCTGCAATATGCCGCGCGCCGCAAGCCGGGATTCCTCTACCGGTGGGAGGCGTCGCGGCTCAGGCAGGAGGAGATCCGGTGGGTGCGGCGCTCCTGGCGGACGTTTTTTGTGACCCGCAACGAGGAATCGCTGTTCCGCCGTTTCTGCGCCGAGGGCTATACGGGCTATATCGAGAATGGTTGGAGCGCCGGAGAGTGGGATGGCGAGCGTGTTTCGCCTCCGCTTGAGGCGGCAGGCAAACGCTACCTCGTGTTCGTGGGCACGATGAGCTATTTCCCGAACGTGGACGGCGTGGTGAGCTTTGCCCGGGAGATCTTTCCGGAGCTGCGGAGGAGAGACCCGTCGCTCGAGTTCTGGGTGGCGGGACGCGATCCGGCGCCGGCGGTGCGGGCATTGGAGCGGCATCCGGGCGTAAGAGTCCTGGGCGCGGTGGAAAATCCGCGGGCGTACGTCAAAGGCAGCTTGGCCGCCGTGGCGCCCCTGAACATTGCGCGCGGCGTGCAGATGAAGGCGGTCGAGGCGCTGCTGCTCGGCAAGCCGGTGCTAGCCTCGCCCGCCGCCGGCGAGACCTTCGGCGAATTGCCGCCCGGGGTAGCCGTATGCCGCACGGCGGAAGACTACTGGGCGGCGCTGCGCGAATTGGGACGCTGGGCGGAAGGCGAGATCCGCGGCGCGGCGTGGCAAAGATTCGACGGATGGCGGAACCTGGAAGTGTTGGAACAGGAACTGGCGGCGATCGCCGCGAGGAAGGGAGCAGAGCAGTGAAGCGCCTCAAAGCGCTATTGGAGAGACTGGACGCCGGAGTGGCGGTCGTAGGCGACTGGATGCTCGACGAATACTGGTGGGGCAGCGTGCAGCGGATATCGCCCGAAGCCCCGGTGCCGGTGGTGGAGTTTCTTAACCGGACATGGACGCTCGGCGGCGCGGGAAATGTGGCGGCGAACGTGAAAGCGCTGGGCGGGCGTCCCAAGCCTTTCGGGGTGGTGGGAGACGACGACGCAGGACGCCGGGTGATGTCGGCGCTGGCTGAGATGCTCGGCTCTGAACCGGATGGAATGATGGTCGATCCGAGCCGGCCCACGACGTGCAAGCGGCGCGTTATGGCGCACCACCAGCAGTTGCTGAGGATCGACTCGGAATCGCGCTCGCCGCTCGCCGCCGCCTTGCAGGACCGGTTGTTCGAGCGTTTGCGGGAGTCGGTTTCCGCGATTCGCGCGGTGGTGGTGTCCGATTACGGCAAGGGGACCGTGACGCGCCCGCTGTTCGACCGGATTCTGGCTTTGGCGCTGGAGGCGGATGTGCCCGTAGCGCTGGATCCCAAAGAATTCGATCTCACGGGCGTGGGTCCGGTGACGGTGATCACCCCCAACGAAAAAGAGGCCGAGCGCTTCACTGGCATCCGCATTCGAGCGAACGACGGAGTGGAAGAAGCCGGGCGGCGGTTGCTCGAACTGACCGGCGCACGCAACATTTTGATCACCCGGGGCGAGCACGGGATGAGCCTCTTCACGCCGGGGCGCCCCACATTGCACCTGCCGGCGCAAGCGCGAGAGGTCTATGACGTGACCGGCGCGGGCGACACGGTGGCGGCGGCGATCGCTCTCGGATTGGCCGCGGGAGCTGCACTGAAGGACGCGGCTGAAATGGCGAATCTGGCGGCGGGCATTGTGGTGGGCAAGCTCGGGACGGCGACGGCATCGCCCGAAGAGCTGGCTTCGGCCATCGATGGAAACTGGCCGCGAACGGCGGGAGGCATACGGCGGCGCTGATGAGCAACCGGAAAATATTCAGCGAGGCGGAACTGGCGGAGTGGGTGGCGCGGGAACAGCGCGCCGGAAGGAAAGTTGGCTTCACTTGCGGGGCTTTCGACATTCTGCACGCGGGCCACGTGGACTACCTCACGAAGGCGCGGGCGATGTGCGACCGGCTGGTGGTGGCGGTGAATTCGGACGAGTCGATTCGCAGCTATAAGAACCCGTTCCGGCCGGTGAACCCGCAACAGCAGCGCATGCAGGTGATCGCCGCGCTCGAATGCGTGGATGCCGTGACGCTGATGCAGGAGACGCGCCCGCTGAAGCTGATTCAGCTGCTGCGGCCGGACTTTTACATCAAGGGCGGCGATTATGAAGCCTCGAAGCTGCGTTCGGGGGAGTTCGTGCGGTCCTACGGCGGCGAAGTGGCGGTGATTCCGGTTTCGGTGGACGCCTCGACAAGCGCCATCATCCGGCGCATCGCGCTGATCGAAATGCACGAGAGCGGACCGGACCCGGAGCGCGAAGGGCCGGCGAAAATCGTCTTTCTGGACCGCGACGGGACGCTGATCAAAGATGTTCCGTTTCTGGGCGATCCATCGCAGGTGGAGCTGCTGCCCGGTGTGGCGGAGGGGCTCAAGGCGTTGCAGGCGGCGGGCTTTCGCTTGGTGGTGGTGACCAATCAGCAGGGCATCGGTTTGGGTTACCTGACGCGGCAGGAGTTCATCGCGGTGAATCAGGCGATGCTCAAGCAGCTTGGACCCCATGGCGTGCGGATTTCGCGCATCTACTATTGCCCGCATTCCATGGCGGACGAGTGCGTGTGCCGCAAGCCTTCGCCTTATCTTTTCGAGCGGGGGATCAAGGAGTTTCAGGCGGAGGCGCGCAATTGCTTCGTCGTCGGCGACCGCGCCGAGGACATGGAGGGGGGCAAGCGCGCGGGCTGCGCGGCGGTGCTGGTGGGGACTGAGGCGAAGGGCCCGGCGGACGCCGTATTTGCGAGTTTTGGCGAAGCCGCCGGGTGGATCCTCTCACGCGCCGCCAAGGCGTAGCCAAGCCGAGCGCAAGCGCGCGTGCTGCTGCATGAGCCTGAGGTATCGGGATTCGGGGCCGCCGCTCTTTGCGCGCACGATCGCTGAAAGCGCGGCGAGTTCGGGCTTGCTCCAGCGGGCGAGATCGGGAATGAGATCAAGCGCCACGGCGAAATCCGGAGGCGGCTCGCAACCGAGCAGCCGGCGCAAGCGGCGCTGCGCGTGGGCGCGCATGGCGGCGAGGTCGCCATGGTAGCGGGTGAATAGCGCTCCGGCGGCGCGCAGACCGATGTTGCGGACGGCGAAGCGGTCCCATGTCTTGGAACGGGCGAACACCATGGGGCTGGAGGCGAGTCTGCGGAGCGTCGCCAGCGGGGTGCGGTAGCCGGGGCGAGCGGCGGTGCGCTCCTCTTCGCGCCGGGCCAATTTTACGGCGGCAGGGTCCGCCGGGCGGAAGCCTAACTTGCGGTAAAACCAGAAAGCTCCCGAGGCGATCGCCTCTTCATTTTCGTAGCCGATTTGGTAGGGATCCACGGCGAAGCAGGCGGCGCCCAACTCCTGGCGGAACAGCTTCAGCAGGCGGGCGTAGATCCACGCCGTTTCACCTTCGCGGAACGTGTAGTAAAGGTTGAAGCCGACCTCAGCCCGCTCAAATAGGGATAGAGTTTCGATGTACCCCGCCGGAACACCGTTCTTGAAAAACATCCCGCAGTGATAGGCGCGCAGCGGCAGGCGGTGGAGCGCCGGGACGCCGAAAAAGAAACAAACCACGCCGCGGCCGAGGTCCGCGCGGCGCACGTCGCGTTCGTCGGGAAACGTGAAGCCGTGAAGCTCGCGGTAGCGCACCGCCGAGGTGTCTAGAATCCATCCGAGGATCTCCCGCGCTTCGCGCGAGGCAAGGCGCCTGACGGGAATGGGCGGGGTGTCGAATTCGGCGGCGAGCGAGACTTCGCTGCGGCGAATGAGGGGCGCGTCGTGGATGAACAAAGGCGCGCCGGCGAGGCGGGTGCGGGAGCGGCTGGCTGCGGATGCGCCGAGGGTCCAGCGGAGGGGAACCTGGATATGGTCGTAGTGAAGGTCCGACGGAGCGGCGCCTGCCAGCCACTGAAGCGAAGCGGGTTGGAACCAGCGTTCGAACGGGGGATGGGCTTCGACGAGCCACTCCTCTGCGGCTAAAGGCAGCATCGCGGCAGCCGCAGGTCCCATTTGGTCAATGGTGTCGAATCGCTCCCAATCGATGGCGATCCGGCGCCCGTGCCGGAGGGCAAGCCGGTGCGCAACCGGGCGGCTAAACACAGCGGTGAAAGCTGTGCCGGCGATGCCGGAAACTTCCGGCTCCTCGAATGGGAGCAGGTCGCCGCCGCGCTCCGCCAAGGCTTTGGTGAAGTGGTGAAAGCGGAAGAGCAGGCGGTCCGCAAGGCGGGCGATCTTGTGGTTCGGCGGGTAAGCGCGGAGGAACAGCAGGGCTTCGTGCAACTCGATGAGCGCGTGGGCGTCGGGCGCCGTGGCGGGGTCGAGGCGTTCGAGCTGCGCTTCAATCTGTTCGGGCGGCGCCGTGCGGTCGATCCGGAATGGCTCCACCCTCCCATGGGTAGCACAAAAAGGCAGAGGATCAGCGGAAGCGGCGAATGATCAGCGAATGGTGGTCGCCGCGGTAAAGAGCGAGGGAATAGGCGATGGGGCGCCCGGCGTCGGAAAACAGCACTTGCCGGACTCGAAGCAGGGGCGCTCCCCGGGGAATGTTCAGCAGATCGGCGGATCTTGGGTCGGCGGAAGTTGCGTCCACCTCTTCGTCGGCATAGGCGAGCTTGAGCCCGTAGTCGCGCTCGAGCAAGTTGAATAGCGAACGGCGCTCGAGCGGGGCGTTCATCAGCCCTGGAAATTGTTCGGCGGGGAGGAAGCAAACCTCAAGCGCGAGGGGTTGCTCGTTGGCCAAGCGCAGGCGCTCGATCCGGATCAGCCGGGTGAAGCTAGGAAGCGCGAGCCGGGTGGGGATTTCCGCGTCGTCGTCCACATAGCGGCGGCTGAGCAGGCGGGCGCGGGAGGTGAACCCCTTGGCTGCCGCTTGTTCGGAAAAGCCGAGCAGGCGGTTGAACTGGATGCGCGGCGGCGCGACAAAAGTGCCCACCCGGTCCCGCCGCACGACGACGCCTTGCACTTCGAGCTCTTTCAGCGCGTGCCGGGCGGTCATGATGCTGACGCTGAAGCGGCGCGCGAGTTCGCGCTCGGATGGGACGGGGTCGCCGGGGCGGAGTTCGCCGTCGCGCACCCGGGCTAGGACGTCGCTCATAATGCGCCGGTAAGCGGGCGCGTGAGATTGTGCTTTCGCGGCGGTGTTCATAAGCCTCGAATCCGCGTCCGGAGAAATTCGACCAGCCGGGCGTTGCGCTGGTCGGCGCCGTCCAAGTTGGCGCTCACGAAAACCGGCGGCTCGGCGCCCCTCCGCAAGAGCTCTTCGGCCGCAAGCGACATGAGGCAGTTGACGATGAAGACGCCCGCCAGCGTTGATGTAGGACCAACGCGCAGGCTGCCGTCGGGTTTGAGGCTGACGGCGGCGTCGCCCGGTTGGCCGCAGTTGTCGATCACCAAGTCGCAAACTTCGAACAAGCGGACTCCTTGGGGGAGGCGCGAGCTCACCTGGCGGGAGTGGGCGAGCGAGGTGATGCCGATGGTGTAAACGCCGCGCTTGCGAGCTTCGATCGCCATTTCGACCGGCAGCGGGTTTCGTCCCGAGTTGGAGATGACGATCAGCAGGTCGTTTTGGGTTACGGGGTAGGCGTCGAGAAGGGCAAGGGCGTAACCCGGGAGGCGCTCGGCGCGGCCGAAGGTGCGGTCGTGGATGACGTCGAAGGGCGCCATTCCGCCGGCGCGATAGTAGGTTTCGGCGGCGACCATGAGGGAATGGCCGCTGCCGAGGGAATAGATGATCCCGTCGCGTTCGATCGTACCGGCGATGCGGCGCGCCGCCTCGTCGAGGACGGCGCTTTGGGTTTCCATGATGCGCGCCAGCACGTTCTGGACCGATTCGTAGTAGCGGGCGGCGGCGTTGGCGGCGGATAGAGTGTGCATAGCGTCTCCGATCGCCGGGGTCGCCGGCGGCTCTGCTATATATCAGAATACCATTGTGCGGGAAGCGCAAGTTGTTGTCAAGCGAACATACTTGCGAAAAATACTTGACATTTGCGTTGACAGGCAGATAATGGAGTTGCTGGTCTATAGCAGAAGGAGGTTGTATGCTGTCTCGATTCTTGGTCCGCCTAGCCGCCTTGACCCTGCTGGCAGGCGGGGCGCTATACGCTCAGGCGACGGCTCGGCTCTCCGGCGTCGTCAAAGATCCCCAAGGAGCGCAGGTCCCCAACGCCAAGCTCGTTCTGACCCACGAACAGACCGGGCAACAACGGGAGACTCATTCGTCGAGCTCAGGCGAATATGTCTTTTTGGACGTCCCGGTCGGTGTCTACCGGTTGGAGGTGGAAGCGCCAGGGTTTTCGCGTTATGTGCAGTCCGGCATTGTGCTATCGGTGAACCGGTCGCCGCGCAACGACGTCACGTTGACGGTCGGCAGCCTGGTCCAAGAGCTGGTTGTGAAGGCTGACGCCAGCATGGTGGAGGCAGCGACCTCCGAACTCAAACAGACCGTGGACAACGCCCGGATGACGGAGATACCGCTGGCGGGGCGGAACGTGCTGGCGCTGGCGAGCCTGATGCCCGGCGTGATCACCACCGGAATGCCGGACGGAGTGGGCAATTTCAACCAGACCAAGGTTTTCATCAATGGGAACCGTTTCGTCCACAACAACTTTCAATTGGACGGCGCGGATTTCACCGGCACCTCGTATTACAGCCAGCCGGGACGCTATCCATCGCCTGACGCGGTGGAAGAATTCACAATGCTGACGAATGCTTTCAGCGCGGAGTTTGGCCAGGGGGCGGCGGTGATCAACGCGGCGACGAAGTCGGGCGGCAACGAATTCCGCGGCACGTTGTGGGAGTTCGTCCGCAATCACAACCTTAACGCGCGGAACTTCTTTGGCGGACCAACGACGAACAAGTATCAATACAACCAGTTCGGCGCGGCGGTGGGCGGTCCGATCATCCGGCAGAAGACCTTCTTTTTCTTCACCTATGAAGGCATGAGAGGACGCATCGGCAACGCCCCGTCCGCCTCGACGGTGCCGGACGCGGCATTGCGGGCGGGGAACCTGTCGGCGATCACGCGGCGGGTGGTGGACCCGACGACGAACGCGCCGTTCCCGAACAACACGATCCCGGCGAGCCGTCTTGATCCGGTGGCGCAGAAGATGCTGGCGGCTCTGGTGCCGCTGCCCAATACGGCAGGCAGCCGGTTCACCATCGCGTTCCCGACGCGCGACGAGTTCAACCAGTACCTGTTCAAGGTCGACCACTCGCTCACTGCCCGCAGCCGTCTGACCGTGCGAGGAGTCACCACGACGAGTCAGAACATCAGCCTCTACAGTCCATTTCCGGGTTTTGAGCGCAGCACGCAGACCCATCCGTCAAACCTCACCGTTTCGCACAGCCATATCGTGAGCCCGACCCAATTGAACGAGTTTCGCGCCACCGTGCAGCGCATTTACGATCCGCGCTACCGGATGCCGAAGCTGCCGGTGACATCCGCCGAGCTGGGATTCAAGATCAATCCGGTGCCCTACAGCGCCGTGCCGCCGGAGGCGCGTATCTCCGGCTATTTCAATCTCGGCAGCCGCGACGGCACCATCTGGCAGTTGGAGAACAAATACGCGGTGGGGGATTCCTTTAGCTGGGTGAAAGGGAAACACGTGCTGAAGTTCGGCGGCGAGTACAAGCGGGCGCGCTTTGCGCAATGGGGCGAATATGGTACGCGCGGGCGTTTCACCTTCAGCAATGACCTCTCCGGCGCTGCGATGGCCAACTACTTGCTCGGGCTGCCGAGCGCTTACAGTCAGAGAAGCCCGATGAATTTCAGCAACAGCAGCTACTCGCTCATCGGGTATGTGCAGGACGACCTGAAAATCACGCGCCGGCTGACGGTGAATCTGGGACTGCGCTATGAGTTCCACGCCAACCCGAAGGAGCGAGAGAACAAACTGGCGTTCTGGGTTCCGGAGACTTTCGCGAGCGGGCGCCGGTCCAAAGTGTTTCCCAACGCGCCTCTCGGGCTGCTTTTCGTAGGCGACGAGGGGATGCCGGACAGGGGAGGCTGGAATCACTACAAGACGGCGGGCGTGATCGGTCCGCGCATCGGTTTCGCGTATGACGTGACCGGGGCGGGCAGGACCGTCATTCGCGCCGCCTACGGGTTGTTCAACGTCCCGATGGACCTACAGATGGTGGCCAACAGCACGCAAATGGCGCCGTTTGACATGATCGTCACCGTCGCGTATCCGCGCAGCTACGCCAGCCCCTTCGACGGGAGGGTGGACCCGTTCCCCACGTGGAAGCCGAAGATCCAATACGACTTGACGCCGCTGTACCCGATTGAGGTCTACCCGAACAGCCTGAGCTACCGGAATGGATACTCGCAGCAGTGGAACTTCACCGTGGAGCATGCTGTGCGCCGCGACGTGAAGGCTTCCTTGAGCTATGTCGGGATGCACGCGCTGCGGTTATGGTACTGGCCGAAGATCAACACCGCGCGCTACATTCCCGGAACCGACGCCGCCGGGCGTCCGCTGTCGACTACCACCAACACGAACGCGCGGCGCCCCTTTGCACCGTATTACGCCGACATTTATCTGTTTGGCTCCGACGCCACGCGGAAGTCCAATTCGCTTCAGTTGATGGTCCAGAAGCGGTTCACCGGCGGGCTCACGATCATGGGCAGCTATACGGCTAGCAACACCATGTCATGGTGGGACGACGGGCATCAAGGGTTCCCGCAGAATCCGAACGACTTTTTCGCCAACTATGCGCGCGCCGACACGGACGTGAACCACCGGGCGGTGATTTCATGGGTCTATCAGTTGCCGAAGTTCACGCGGAACCACGCGGCGGGCTTCGCGCTGAACGGTTGGGAGTTCAGCGGCAGCAGCACGTTCCAAGCCGGGTTCCCGTTTGACGTGCGCTCGGGCGTCGACAATTCGCTCACCGGCAACGGCTGGGACCGTCCGGACGTGGTAGGCGACTGGCGGATCTCCGGCAACCGGAGCAAGGGCGAAAAGATCGCGAAGTACTTTAACACGGCGGCGTTTGCTCAGAACAAGATTGGACAGTTCGGCAACGTGGGGCGGAACGCCTTGCGGGGACCGGGCTTGATCAATATCGACACCGGCTTGTTCAAGCGTTTCGCCGTGACCGAACGGAGCCACTTCCAGTTCCGTCTGGAGGCTTTCAACACGCTCAACCGCGCCAATTTCAACAATCCCGACGCGACGCTGACCTCGCCCACCTACGGGCAGATTCTTTCCGCGGGTCCGGCGCGCACGTTGCAGCTTGGATTGAAGTATCTTTTCTAAGTGCGGCGCTGGATCGGCTTGGTTTTGGCGGCCGCCCTCGCGGAGGGGGCGGCCCTCGTGCCTGCGCCGCGCGCGGCGGAGTTCCACTCGCAGCGCTTGAGCTTGAAAGGCCCGCTACGTGTGCGGCTGGCGCCGGATACGCCCGGCAACCGGTTCGCGGTTTCAACGCTCGAAGCGGAGTGCGCTCGCGCTAAAGCCGGCGTGGTCTACAGCGCGCGCCCCGCGGGTCCACACCTGCTCGCCGGGCTGGCATCTCATCCCGAGATTCGCCGGCGCCTGAACGGGAGAATCCCGGACAAGCCGCAATCGTACCGGCTCCGGGTGGATTCCTCGGGCATCGTCCTCGCCGGCGCCGACGAGGCGGGGCTGTTTTATGGCGCGCAGACCCTCCGGCAGTTGATCCGCGCCGCGGACGGACGGATCGAAGTCCCGGCGGGAGAGGTCGAAGACTGGCCGGAGCTGTTGCACCGGGGCTTGTCGATCGATGTGAGCCGCGGACCGGTGCTTACCGAAGAACGTTTGCAGGCTGTCATCCGCACGCTCGCGGAATTCAAGATGAACATGCTCACGTTGTACATGGAGCATGTCTTTCCGTATACTCACGCGCCTCTGGCGGCGCCGAAAGGGACCGGCATCACGCCGGAGATGTTGCGGCGCCTCTCCGAGTACGCCGCCCGGCGCCACGTGGAGCTGGTGCCGCAGCAGCAGATGTTCGGCCACATGCACAACATGCTGAGGCTCGAACTGTACAGCGGCTTGGCGGAGACGCCTTACGGTTCGGTGCTCGCGCCGGTCGATGAGCGGGTCTACGACTGGATTGAGAAAGCCGCCCGGCAGATTTCGGATGCAATGCCTGGCCGCTATTTGCACGTCGGCTGCGACGAGACGTTTGAGCTCGGCTCGGGACGCAGCCGCGATCTAGCGGCGCGCGCGGGGGCGAGCAAAGTGTACCGGATGCACCTCGAGAGGGTGTCGCGGATGCTCGCGCCGCTCAACCGGAGGCTGATGTTTTGGGGCGACATCGCGCTGAGCCATCCGGAACTTCTTCCGAAGCTGCCCAAGGGGTTGGTGGCGATGACGTGGGATTACGATCCGAAGCCGGATTACTCCAGCCTGATTCGTCCTTTTCTGGAGAACGGCATGGAGGTTTTCGTCTGCCCGGGCTTGAACAATTGGTATCGCATCTTTCCCGGCTATGCCGAGGCGCTGGCGAACATCAACGGTTTTGTGCGCGACGGCAAGAGACTGGGCGCCAAAGGAATGTGGAACACGCACTGGGTGGACGGCGGCGAGGCGCTGTTCGGACTGAACTGGTACGGCATCGTTTTTTCCGGAGCGGCGGCGTGGCAGCCGGGGGAGGTGGACCCCGCCGCGTTCGCGGACAGTTTCGATTGGGTCTTCCACCGGCGCGAGGGAAGGACCATCGCCACGGTGATTGAGCGGCTCACGCGCGCGCACAAGCTGTTTGAGCAGGCGGGACTGCGGTACGCATCCGAGCAACTGTTCTGGATGGATCCGTTTTCGAAGCCGGGCGCGCGCAGCGTGCGGCTGGCGTTGCCGTTCGCCTCCGAAATCCGCAAGCTGGCGGAGCAGTCGCTGGTTGACCTCGAAGCGTGCCGCAAGCAGCCGGCGGCGCGGGATGAGGAGCTCGCTTTCCTCGAACTCGCGTGCCGGCGGCTGAGTTATCTGGGAATGAAGATTCAGTTCAGCAGCCTTGTCGCGGAGCGCTACCGCTCGCTTGCGGAGCAGCCGGACGACGCCACCGCAGTGAGGCGGGGGCTGCGCCGCATCAGCGGAACGAACGGTCTGGTGGAAGACCTGCGCGAAGCGATCCTGGAGTTAAAGGCGCTGTACCGCGCGGCGTGGCTTCAGGAGAATCAGCCCTACTGGCTGGACAACGTCTTGATTCGCTATGATGCGGAAGCGCTCTACTGGCAGCAGAAAGCGAATCGGGCGGCGCGCCTGTGGCAAGAGTACCAATGGACAAGCCGGCTGCCGCCGCCCGCTGAAGCCGGCTTTGAACTGCCTGAGTGAATATGACCGGGAAGGAACGCATCGCCCTTACCATGCGGCACACGGCGCCGGATCGCGTGCCGGTGATGTGTCAGTTGTCGATCGGGCACTACAACTTGAATGCGGGATACAAGCCGCACGAGATTTGGTACGAGACGGAAGCCTTCGCCGACGCCTGCGTGAAGCTCGCGCGGCGCTACGCTTTTGACGGGATTCTGGTGGTGCTGCCCGGGCGCCCGGAGAATTATCTCTCCAACGCCGTGTCGATCCGCGAAGACGCCGAGGGGCAATGGATCGAGTGGCGCAACGGCGACCGGACCTTCCTGCCTTGGGACGACATGCCGCACCATTACCCGGCGGACGCCTCGGCGCCGCAGCGAGCCGACATCGCCACGTTCGATCCCGACCGGGACTTTGACCACGTGGACGATTACCTCGGGCACCACTGGAACGCGCTGTTTCACATACAGGAAGTGCCGGGCAAACCCGACCGCGGATTGTTGCGTGAGGGCGGCATCCCGGATTATTTGTTCCGCGCCTTCGATTTGGTGAAAGCCCGTGCGGGAGGAGACCTTTCGATTCACGGGTCGGCGTACTCGCCGCTGACGCACTATTTCGAACTCTTCGGCTATGAGCGCGCATTGGAAGCTCTGGTGACCGACCCGGCGAGGGTTCACGCGGCGCTCGAGAGGCTTACCGGGAGCGTGATCGCTTGGGCGACGGCGCTGGTGCGGCGCGGGGCTGACGCCATCGACCTGTCCTCGGCGTTTGTCGCCGCGCCTTTTCTTTCCCGGCGGCTGTACGAGGAGTTCGTTGTGCCCTATGAGCGCCGGGTCAACCGGGCGATCCGGGAGGCGGGCGGGATCGTTTACACGCACTCCTGCGGACGCATCGCCGACCGTCTTGACTTGATGGCGGCAACGGAGACCCAAGGAATCGACACGCTAGACCCGCCGCCTCTCGGCAATTGCGACCTCGCCGTGGCGAAACGGGACTTCGGCAGCCGCTTGTTCTTCAAGGGCAACATCAATTCCGTGGCGCTGCTGCAATTCCGCACGCGTGAGGAGGTGGAGGCGGAGATTATGCGCCCGTTGCTCGCCGGTAAGCCCGGCGCGGGATATATCCTGAGCACTGCGTGTTCGGTGGCGCCCCGGGTGGAGCCGTGGAAGTTGGAAGCCATGACGCCGCTGGCGGAAAAGTTTGGACGCTATTAAGGGAGAATGGCGCTGATGAGCAAATTCGGACCGCTGTTGCTGCATTCGGTGAGCTACGCCGGCTTCTGGGGACAAGCTTCCTTGACGCTTGAAGAATTCCTCCAAAAGGCGGCGGCGCTGGGATACGGCGGAGTGATGCTGATGGCCAAGCGTCCCCACCTGTCCGTGCTGGACTATGGCGTGGAAGAATGCCGGAGGCTGCGCGAACGGCTGGAGAGGTTGAATCTTAAGGCTGTGTGCATCGCCGGCTACAACAACTTCACGGCGGACTTGGAACACGGCGACATCCCGCACCGGGAGTTTCAAATCGCCCATGTGACGCGCCTCGCGGAAATGGCGCACGCGCTGGGGGGCAACCTGGTGAGGGTCTTTACGGGTTATGAGAGCAGCGCTCAGCCTCTGGCGTCGCAGTGGCGAATGGTGGTGGATGCTTTGCGGGAATGCGCGCGGCGCGCCGCGCCATACGGGGTGACGGTGGGCGTGCAGAACCACCACGACATCGCAGCCGGATGGGAGCAGATGCACGACCTGATTCAGGCGGTGAACGAACCGAACTGCCGCGCTATGTTCGACGCTTGGGCGCCGTACTTGCAGGGCGCGGATCTCGAAGCGGCGGCGGAAAAGATGGCGCCGCTCACCGTGCATACCACAGTGGCGGATTACCAACGGAGGCCGCGCTATCATTACAACCCGTCTGTGGTGAACTACACGCCCGCCACGCCGCTGGTTCAAGCCGTGCCAATGGGCGAGGGGGCGATCGACTACCGGGCGTTTTTCGCCAGGCTGGCGGCGGCGGGTTTCCGGGGAAGCGTCGCTTACGAAATGTGTTCCCCGCTGCGCGACGGGGGCGACATCGGGACGCTGGACCGCTACGCCCGGCGTTTTCTCGAGTTCATGCAGGCGGTGTAAAAGATGGAATTCTGGTTCTACTTTTGGACGGCCAATGTGCTTTTGGCCGGAGCGGCGTTCGCTTTGATCGCGCTGGTGGTCGCCGTGCGCGGAATCGATGATCTTCGCCACATGTTCGAGGCTCTGCGGCCGGGCCGCCCGGAGGAACCGCGGCAGTGAATTTCACATTGTTCGATTGGGCCATCGTCGTCGCCTATCTGGCCATCACCATGTACGCCGGACTGAAGGGCCGGAAATACGTTCTGGGTCTTTCCGATTTTCTGGTGGCTGGGCGGCAGTTGCGCCCTCACCTCGGCATCGCCACCCTGGCGGCGACCGAGATCGGAACGATCACGTTCATGTATTACGCCGAACTCGGCTATAAGACCGGCTTTGCCTCCTTCGTGAACGGGCTGATCGCGGGCGGCGTGATGATTTTTCTGGGCTACACCGGCTTCATGATCCATAAGCTCCGCGAGACGGGGATCATGACGGTGCCGGAGTACTTTGAGCGCCGTTACAGCCGCCGCCTGCGGCTGCTCACGGGAGTGCTGGTGGCGACCGGCGGCATCTTGAACATGGGCGTGTTCCTGCGGGTGGAGGGCACGTTTCTGACCATCATCGCCGGGCTGCCGCTCGATTACTTGAAGATCACGATGACCGTGATCCTGCTGTTGGAGCTGATTTACACGGTGCTGGGCGGGATGGTGTCGGTAGTCATTACGGACTTCATTCAGTTCGTGATGTTGAGCGTCGGAACCATCCTGATCACGGTTTACGCCGTCTATACGGTGGGCTGGACGCCGATGCACGACGCTGTGGCGCGCACGATGGGCGCGGCGGGCTTCGACCCGTTCCTGAATCCGGAGTACGGGGCGGGCTACATCCTCTTTCAAATCCTCCTGTGGCTCTCGGTGGACACATGCTGGCAGACCACGGCGATGCGGACGTTTTCGACGAAGGACCCGGAGACGAGCAAGAAGGTCTTCTTCTGGACGGGCTTCATCTTCCTTGGACGCGGCATGATGCCGATGCTGTGGGGCATCGCGGCGCTGGCGTATTTCGGCGGCGGGCAGAATTCGCTCGAAGCCATGCCGCGGATGATTTCTCAAATCCTGCCGACGGGCATTCTGGGCTTGGTGGTGGCGGGCATGCTGGCGGCGACGATGTCGGTGAACAGCTCGTACCTGTTGGGCTGGAGCTCCGTGATTGCGCAGGACATCATCGCTCCGGCGCGAACCAAGCCGCTCTCGCCTCGCGCGCAAGTGGTGGTGAACCGGTTGACGAATCTCTTCGTGAGCCTGTTTGTGCTTTTTTGGGGCGTCTGGTACACGCTGCCCGGTCCGGTGTGGTTCTACTTGAACATGACCGGGACCATTTTCCTCGCGGGCGCTTTCGCGGCGTTCGTGGCGGGCTTCTTCTGGAAGCGGGCGAATACCGCTGGAGGCTACTGCGCAATGATCTTCGGCGCGCTAGGCTCGGTCGGGTTCTTTTTCTTCCACGTGCCGACGAGCTACGCGGGCTTGGGAAGCTTCATCCTGGCGGGCGCAGGCATGGTGATCGGGTCCTTGCTGTTCGGAAAGAAAAATCAGGCTGCGGCGACTGCTTCGTAAAGCGCCAGGATGTTTTCGGTCGGGGTGTTGGGCTGAATATTGTGGCAAGGCGCCACGATGTAGCCTTTCGAGCCGCTGAAGATGCGGATGTTTTCGAGTACCTCCCGGCGCACGTCGCCCGGCGTCCCGAACGGGAGCGTGTGCTGGTTATCGACGCCGCCATGGAAGATCAAGCGGCCGCCGAAATCACGCGCCAAGCCCTCCCGGTCCATGCCGCGGCAGCGCCACTGGATGGGATTGAGAATGTCGATCCCGGTCTCGATCAGATCAGGGATGAGCGGGCGGATGGCGCCGTCGTCGTGATGAAACACCCACACGCCATAGGAGTGAGCCAGCTCGATGAAGCGGGTCATGTTCGGCTTCAAATGGCGGCGGAAGAGCGCTGGGCTCATGAGCAGTGAGGTTTGGGTTCCGAGGTCCTCGGCGGCGCACACGATATCCACCGCTCCGCGAGCCGCCTCCAACACGCGGCGCAGGAGCGTGAGGTCGAAGCGGGAGATGCGGTCCAAGATGGCGGCGGCGATGTCCGGGCGCGCGGCAAGATCTTCGAGCGCCCGTTCCATTCCGCGCAAGCGGCAGTATAAGTAGAACGGTTCCGACGTCATGGCCCACACCGGGTAATCAGGCCACTCGCGGCACCGCCTGCTGAGATCCTCCACGTCGAACTCTTCGGGGTCGGGCCACTCGAAATGCTCGATGTCGGCCACGCATTCGGCTTCGGCGAGAGGATGCCGGGCGTCTTCTTCGTACGTTCCCAAGCCGTCGCCATAAACGACAGGCTTGGTCTCGACCTTCCATAAGCTGAAGAGGGACGGCAGGTGCCAGGCGTCCTCTTTTGCTCGCGGATGGCGGGGACCGAGTCGCACGCAGGCGTCGATGCCGAGCTTCTCCCACAGTTGACGCTCGGAAGCGCATCCCAGATCGCGGAGCAGGCGCGAGGAGACTTCCGGCGTAGCCCAGATGTCGCAGGGCTGGCGGTCCGGCCGGCGCCCTTCGAGCAGGGCGCGCCAGCGTTCCTTGGGCGTCATGGAATTCACCGGTGGCTGCGGGCGTAATCGCGCAAGGCGAAGACGTTGGCGTCCGGCGTGCCGCGGCACAGCTCGCAGCCTGCGCCGGCGATGTAGCGGTCACCGGCGTCGCGATGGCAGGCGGCGATGGCTTCAGTCACGCTCTCGGGCGTTCCGTCGCGAACCACTTTGACCGGATCGAGATTGCCGAGCAGCACTTGGTTTGGACCCATGGCGGCGCGTCCCATCGCGATGGGGGAAGGGTAGTCCAAATCCACGATGTCCGCTCCGAGACGCCCCATGCCTTCAAGAATGCGCTTGGTGTTTCCGCAGATGTGCAACCGGACCAAGCCGCCCATGGCGTGGATTCCGTCGATAAGGCGTTTCTCGAACGGCCAAACGATCTCGTTGTACACCCTGGGTCCCACGAGGGAAGCGGCTGCGTCGCCGATGCCGATGAGGTCCGCGCCCGCTTCGATCTGAGCCTTGGCGAAGCTCAACTCCATGTCGACGACGAACTCCATCAGATCGTGGACGAAGATCGGGTCATCGGCGAAATCGGTCATCAGGTTGTTGATGCCGCGCAGGTCGGCTGCTTCGGCGCAGGGACCTTCCACCCAACCTTCAATGAGGAGGCTGCCTCCCACTTCGCGCCGGAACATTTCGAGGGCGCGCACGCGGTCGCCCATACGCCCGGCGTGAACGTCGGGCTGGCGCAAGGAGGCGAATACGGTCTTGTCCGCGAGGAGAGCGTGACTTTCGTTGATGGCTGGCGGCTGGTCGTCGAACCACTCGATGGCGGCGCCCAAGTCCGCCGCTTCGCGAGCCGGGTCTGAGATGGCCGAAACGTAATCGAAATCGAACTTCGCGGCGGTCTTCAGTTGCGCCGCCACAAGCACCTCGGCGTTGCACGCGTAGTTTCCGTAACGCACGCCCGCCTGGTCGGCGGCGAACATCATGGTGATGGGCATCAACGGCAGACAGTCCGTCTCGCGCCCTTGGATCTTGGCGATCACCCTTTCGCGGCTAGTCATTGGCGGGCTCCACTCCGATAATTCGCTCGTCGTAAAGCATAACGATTTTCTGCCCGGGCTGCACGATGAGGAAACGGTCCGGGTCCCACTCGCCCTCCACGAAAGCCCGGAGCAGGGAAAGGTCGCCGGGGATCTTCTCAAAATCCCACTTGCGATTGGCCGCTTCTTCGCGGGCGCGCTGCTCGAAACTGCCGTCGGGTTCGACGCCCATTTCGATGAAAGTCAGCTTCCGGTAGTGGTTGAGCGTATTGCCGATCTGCTCCCACAGATAGCGGGCGTTGTCTTCGCCGTATTTTTCGACGAGCTTCTGGTAGTCCGCGCCGAGCGAGTGGGTGCTCTAGATCGATATCTGGTCGAGCGCTTGGGCGCGCTCGATCCAACCCGTAGTGCGGAAGTAGACGCCGGAGTTGTTCTGGAAGTACTCCAGATACCGCTCTTTGGAGCCCATGAAAAAGGTGATGCAGTCGTGCGCCCGGGGCAGCACGAGAGGCAGCTTTCGAGCCTTGACGCCGGCGACGCCGTTGCCGCATAGCGCGTAGCCCAGCAAAACCGCGTCGTAGCCTTCCTCGACTGCGTCCACGGCTTCCTGGAGCCGTTGCCGCATGAGCGGAGCGCCCATGTCGTGCAGCCCTTTGGGAAGGAACTGAACGTCGACTTGATTCCGGCTGCGCGCCACCAAAGCGCAAATTTCACGGTAGATGATCTCGCAACTGATCAGCTTCAGCTTCACGCCGCAACCTTCGCCACGAGTGCTCGGATGAAGTCCGGGGTGGTGCCGCAGCAGCCGCCGATGAACTTGGCTCCGGCCTCGATGAGCGCCGGGGCGTAGGAGGCGAACTGTTCCGGCGTGTCACGGTAGGTTAACTTTCCGCCGGCGAGTTCCGGCAGCCCGGCGTTCGCCTTGATCCATACCGGGAGCGGAGCGGCGGCAGCCATCCGCGAACAAATGGAGAGATATCCGGCGATGCCGCGCCCACAGTTGGCTCCGATGACGTCCGCGCCGGCCCCGGCTAAGGCTTGGGCGCACTGCTCCGGCGTCTGTCCCATCATGGTCCGGTCTTTATTCCTGCCGCTGTCGAAAACCATGGAAGCGACCACGGGCAGCCCTGTCGCTTTCGCCGCGCGCACAGCGATTAACGCTTCTGCGAGGTCGGACATGGTTTCGACGACCAAACCGTGGGCGCCGCCTTCAGCGAGAGCGGCGGCTTGTTCTTCGAAAGCCGCGCGCAGTTCCTCCTCGGTGGTCTCGCCCGCCACGAGCATTTTGCCGCTCGGTCCGATGGAGGCGAATACCAGAGCTCGCCCGCCTGCGGCTCGGACCGAAATGGCGGCGCCGGCGCGGCTTAACTCCGCGGCGCTCCCGGCCAAACCATAGCCCTCGAGAGCGATGCGGTTCGAACGGAAGGTATTCGAGAGGATGACGCGGCTGCCCGCCTCAACGTATGCGCGCGCGACGGTTTCAACTTCGCTGGGATTCGACAGGTTCCACTCGTCGGGGCAGGCGCCCGCTTCCAAGCCGAGCGACTGAAGTTGGGTGCCCCACGCGCCGTCGGTGACCACCGGACCCGAGGCTAGCAGTTGTTCAATTACCGGGTGCATGGCGCGGCCGGCCTTACGCCGCCTGCTTGCGGATCAAGGAGCGGGCCACCTGCACAGCGCCGCCGGCGTTGTCCGAGTAGCCGTCAGCGCCGATCTCCTTGGCGTATTGTTCGGTGACCGGAGCGCCGCCTACCATGACCTTGACGTTGTCGCGGATGCCGGCGGCTTCGATGGCGGCGATGGTGGTGCGCATCATAGGCATGGTGACGGTGAGCAGGGCCGAAAGAGCGACGATGTCGGCGTTCTTTTCTTTGGCGGCGGAGACGAACCTTTCGGGCGGCACATCGGCGCCCAGGTCTATCACCTCAAATCCCGCGCCTTCGAGCATGGAGGAAACCAGATTCTTCCCAATGTCGTGGAGGTCTCCTTTGACGGTTCCGATGACCACGCGGCCGACGGGTTCGGCGCCACGCTCGGCAAGCAGCGGGCGGATGAGTTCGAGAGAGCCTTTCATGGCGCGGGCGGCGAGGAGCAGTTCCGGAACGAAATATTCCTCGCACTCGAAGCGGCGGCCCACTTCGTCCATGGCAGGCACCATATACTGGGTCACCAGGACCATCGGATCGGCGCCGGCGTCCAAAGCCTCTTTCGTCACCGCCACAGCGGCCTTTGCATCGCCGTTCAGCACGGCTTCGTAAAGCTTCTTCAGATCAACCATTGGACCTCCACAATCATCATATTATTTCGATCCTATCCGATTTCTCTTTCCGCCGGGAGGCCGCTGCAACCGCGCGGCTGGATTAAGGCATAATAGTGGCCATGGTGCGCTGGTTCGTTTGTTTCTTGTTGACGGTGGGTCTTACCTTGGGGGCCGATCTCGTGGGGACCTGGAAGGGCATCGCCATGTCGCCGGGAGGGCGGGAGATGAAGATTGTTATCGTCTTTGAAAAAGACGGCGACAAGCTCACCGGCACGATTGGCAACGAAGAAGGCTCCATCCCTTTTGACGAGGTCAAGGTCGAGAAGGATGAGATCACGCTTAAGTTCCAGTATCAGACGAGCTACACTGCCACGCTGAAGGTGCAGGGAGAGGCGTTGGAAGGCAAGTACACCTCCGCGCGCGGCGAATCCGGCACTGTGCGCGTGACCCGCTGAAACGGCGGCGGACGGGGCTACGTTATACTTATCTTGAACGGGTTTTCGCTGCCCGGTTTCAGCCCGAATGTAGCTATGCCTAGCCGCCTGCGTCTGCTCTGCGTCCTTTTTGCCTTTGTGTGCGCGTTCCCTTCCAGTGCAGGGGATGACCGGCCGCCGCTCGCGCTAGGCCAGCGGTTGGCTTACGCCGCGTACGTTTCCGGGGAGGGGCGCGACGAGGTCACGGCGGTGGCGATCGACAAGCGGGACGGCGGCATCTGGATCGCCGGCTCGTCTTCTTCGTGGCGGGAGCACACCGCGCCTAATCAGCCCTACCAGGCGGCTCTGCAAAGCGGCGGGCGCGACGGATTTATCGGTAAGTACAAAATCAACCCCGATGGTTCGGCGGAACTGCTGTATTGGACATGGTTTGGCGGGTCGGGCGATGAGGAGATCAACGCTCTGGCGGTGGACGATGTCGGGCGAGTCTATATCGTAGGGACGACAACGTCCACGGACTTTCCGTCGGCCGGCGGCGCTTTCCAAAAGGAACTATCGGGGGGATCCGACGCTTTCCTGGCGATTTTTGACACACGGTTTGAAGACCGGGACGCCCTCTACTACAGCACTCTGTTCGGCGGCGCCGGGGCGGAGAGAGCCACCGCGCTCACGGTGCTGCCCGATGGAAAAGTCGCCGTGGTGGGCAATAGCAACAGCACGGAATACGACTTGACTAGTGAAGGGCTGCAAGCCATTCAACGCGGCGGTTGGGATGCGTTCTTCTTCCTCGTTGACCCCGCTCAGCAGAATTCGCTGCTGTACGCGACGTTCTTCGGGGGGTCGAGTTCGGATTTCGCCACCGGCGTGGGAGTGGATTCCAAAGGCAACTTTTGGATTTCCGGGTATGCGTCATCGGTCGAGGACTTTCCGGTCACCGAGAACGCCTACCGCTACACGCCGGCTTCGAACGCCGACGTTTTCGTCGCCATGTTCGATCTCCGCAAGCCCGGTTTGGAGGCGCTGGTGTACTGCACGTACCTGGGCGGCGACGGGTTGGACGTGCCTGCCCGCATGTTCATCGATGCCAAGGACAATATTTGGCTCGCGGGCTACACTCTTTCTCAAGACTTTCCCGTTACGGAAAACGGATATCAGAAGAAGCAGCGCGGGTTCGGCGACGCCTTCCTGATGAAGCTCGACATGAGCAAACCGGACATCATCGCCTATTCGACTTTACTGGGCGGCGCGGATGGAGACGTGGCCAACGCGCTGTGGGTGTTGCCCGACGGCAGGGCGATCATCGCGGGGTATACCATGTCGCCGGACTTTCCGGTGACGCCGGACAGCGTGCAGAACCGGCCCGCTTCGGAATTCCCTGACGCCTTTGTGGCGGTGATCAATACAAGCGCCGGCGGCGACGCAGCGCTCGAGTACTCCACATACTACGGCGGCAACTACATCGACGTGGCGAGCGACTTGGCTGTCGACGCGGCAGGCAACCTCCTCATGGTCGGATACACGACTTCCAGTGACCTGAGAACCACCGACGGTTCGTGGAAGCAGAGCCTCCCCGCTGTTCCGGCGGGCATCTTCGTCAAGATCGGCAACTGATCAGAAGGTCACCTTCATCGACAGTTGAATGTAGCGCGGGTTTCGCCCGGGTTTCGCCGTGATGTCGAGTGAGCCGAAATTGGCGTCGGTGGTGAGTCCGATGGGTCCCCGCGCGGGCGAGGCGTTCGCCGAGCCGAAAGCGCGGTCGATCGAGGCGACTGAGAATTCCGTGCGGTTAAACGCGTTGGTGGCGTCGGCGCGGAGCTCCGCTCTCATCCGCTCTGTCATGCGAAACACGCGCGACACCGAGAGATTGAAGTTGTTAATGCCCATGCCGCGCAGCCGCGAATCGTAACGCGGAGCAGTTCCGTACCAATAAACATCGGACTGAATCTGCGTGCCGGCGGCGCGGGGGTTTTTCACTTCGACCATGCGGTTGTAGTATGCCTTAGGGTTGAAGTACAGATAGCGCCGCGCCGGCACGACGATGGTCGAACCGTCCGGCAGCGGATGCGGCGTTACGCCGTCGCCGAAGACACGATACTCTTTCGGCAGGACTGGGTTGCCAATCAAGTCGGGACGTCCGAAACCGGAACCTCCCGTTATGTTTAATGGCCTGCCCGCCGAGAAAGTCGCGATCCCGGAGAGCTTCCAACCGCTGACCAAGTGCTGCGCAACGGGCAGGCTTCTCAAGAAAGCGCTCTTCTTGCGGGATGGTGCTTCCCACACCCAGTTGAGGGTGGCGCGGTGCGGGATGTCGGTGCTGGCGACGGATCGCTCCAAGCGAAAGTCCCGCACCGTGAACTGGCTGATGCCCGCCCCGCTGCGGATCGAACTGCCGAAATCGATGTTTTTCGAATACGTGTACGTGGATCCCACTTCCAGCCCTTTGCGGAAGGGATGCCGGGCAGTCAATTGCAGGGCGTTGTAGCTCGAACTGCCCATCCGCTGATTCTCCACCCGCACCAATCCGTACGCCGGAAATGCTTTGTTCAGATTCAGCCGGGTGATCTGCGGTCCGCTGAGGTTTGGGTTTCCCGGCGGAATGATGCCATAAAACGGATTGGGAACAAGCTGCGTGGCGGGGTTGGTTCCCGTCCGGATCCATTCGTCGCGAAAAGACATCAGCACCGGCTCGGGCACGGAATTGGTCTCGTTCACCCGCCATGATTCGATGACATTGCGTGTTCCCTTTCCACCCACATACCCCACTGTGAAGTTCACTCGCTTCACGCGCCGCTCGATGGTGAAGTTCCATTGTTGATAGTAAGGCGTGCGCTGCCAGCGGTCCGTGGCGACGACGTTGTTCAAGCCCAAAAAGCGCGGGTCGTCCGGATAGGGTCCGATGATTGTGCCGCCGCCATTGAAGGCGTTGTTAAATGGCCTTTCCAGGATGTCCAAGCCGTTCAACGGACGGATGCGAATGAACGCCGGGAACTGATATCCGGTGATGCCGAATCCGTTCGATCCGGAACCGATGCCCGTAATCTGGTCGTACGTGATGCCGTAAGCACTGCGAATCACCGTCTGACCGGTCAAACGGTAGGCGAAGCCCACGCGCGGTCCCCAATTGCGGTAGTCCGGCTCCATCATGCCCCGGCTCACACCGTGATGACCCGAGAAAACGAACCGTCCCGGTGTGCCGGTGATATTAAGCAACGTCCGGGCGAATTGTGACAGGCGGTTGTAACGGTCGGTGTATGGCCCTTGGTAGTCCCACCGCACTCCCAGATTGACGGTCAGTTTCTTTGTGGCTTTCCAATCGTTCTGGGAGAAAAAGCCGAGATAAGTGTTCTTGAGCGCCATGCGAGGGTCGCCCGTGGTGAACTGTCCGCTTCCAAGCTGCCCGTCCAAATTTCCGATCAGGAAGTCCGCCAAAGTGGCGCCTTCGGGACGGTCATACGGGACCGACGGACAGTCTGAGCCGCTGCACGAGCGGGTAAAGTTCCCCACGCTGAAAGCGAACGATGGCACGTAAGCTTGGTAGTAGTTGTTGAAGATCGGCCGGTACTCGCCCCCGAACTTGAGGGTCCACTTGCGCAAGATGCGCGTCCAGTTGGCGTTGACGGAATAGTTGGAGCTGTGGTTGTCCCGAAGGATGAAGTTGCCCAAGCCGATCTGCGGATAGCCGGAAGCGACCACCCTCGGGAAGGCGTAGCTCGGCGAGACGGCGAGCATGTCGGCGGCGAAGCCAAGCCCTTTCAAGTCAGCGTTGAGCCCGCTCGACGGCTGGGTAATGAGGTTGATCCGGGTCCAGTTGGCGCGGATCTCAATCAGGCTGGTGGTGGATCGCGCCCATGTATGACCGATGGTGATGGAGGGGTTGAACTGGGAGGTCGGCGCGTTGTTGGCTGCCTGCGGATCGGTGTCGCGAAAGACATTGGCGGGAGTGCTGAGCGTCCAGTCGGTCGTGTAGCGGAAGAATGTGCGGTGCGCGTGGTTGGCGTTGTGGTCGAGCTTGACGATCATCTGGTCCGTGCGCACGCGGTTCGAGTCGGAATGGAAATAATTCTGCGTTCCATCCGGCTGGAGCGGAGGAACATTCGGCAGCGGATACAGGTTCACCAGTTTCTGAGCGGTGGGGTTGATGCGGTTCTGCGGGATCTTGTTCAGGATGCCGCCGTCGCGGAACTGTTCGCGGTTGAGCCGGTAGGTGCTCGGGCGCACCTCGGTGACGCGGGTGGTGTCCGGAAACGGGGCATAAATGTGCCGCGGGACCACGACGAGCTGCCCGGTGGAAGGGTTTCGCACTTGCGCCTTTGTCTGGCTGAAATCCCCCCGGCGTTCGAGTTCCGTCGGCACGGTGTAGAACGCGCTGGCGTCGTCCACCCGGCGCACGCCTTCGTACGAAAAGAAGAAAAACGACTTGTTGCGCCCGTGGTACAGTTTCCCTAACTCGATGGGACCGTGGAACGTGCCGCCGAACTGATTGAAGTTGAACTTGCCTTTGGGGCGCACGGGCGTGCCGTCCGGATTCGATCCGAAGCTGTTATTGCCAAACGTGTTGGCGTTGAGCACCGGATTGCGCCAGTACTCATAGAGTGAACCGCGAAAGACGTTGGATCCGGACTTGGTGCCGAAGCTGATCACGCCCCCGCCCACGCGCCCGAATTCGGCGGAGTACGCGTTGGTGATGATCTTCACCTGACCGATGGCGTCGGTGTTCGGCAGAACGGCAATTTCGTTGAAGGCGCTGGCCGTGTTAGGAGCGCCGTCGAGCAGGAACTCGCTCGACAGGATCCGGCTGCCATTGACCGAAAAGGACGAAAACCTCTGCCGCGAGTCGTCCCCCACGGCGATGTTGTCCGGATCTTCGAAGCCCTCGATGCCGGTAATGCCAGCCACCATACCGAGGAACGCCAGCGGCGTCTTGCCCACGTTGGGCATGCCTTCGATCATCTGTTCACTGACGTCCAGGTTGACGTCGGACGAATCCGTCTGAAGCGGCGCCGCTTCGGCGGTGACTTCGATGGATTCGGTGACATTGCCCACCTGAAGGCGGGCGTCCACGCGGACTTTGGCGTCGAGCGTCAGCGGAATTCGAGTCTGCCGGAAGGTCTTGAAACCAGCCGCCTCGATGGTCACCTCATACTCGCCTGGCTGCAAGTATGGCGCGGTGAACTCCCCGGAGGAATTGGAAGCGAGCTTTGTCGTTACGCGGGTTTGCGAATTGACGATCGTGACTTGGGCGCCGGCGACAGGCAGTCCGGACGGATCCTGGATCGTTCCCAGGATAGTGCCGGTGATCACCTGCGCCGCGGCGATATGACCCGCCAAGACGAAGCATGTAATCAGTTGGAAAGAACGGCGCATAGGCATTCGCACCTCACCACCTTGGCCGTCCGTTATTATATCCGCGCGGCGTGTTAATGCTACACTGCTGCTCGTGAGGGTGAGGCTCGGAAAAGCAAGTTTTTTCTTTTGCGCCGTCCTGTGCGTTCCGGCGCCGGCGTGGGACGAGTTCGACTCGCTGCGCGTCCGCTGGAAGGCGGCGCTCACCGGTTGGGAACTGGACTTGAGCGATGCCGGCATCGCAGCTCGCGTCCGCAACGTAGAGTCCTCCGGGCGCTCGGTCTGGAATTCGATGGATAAAAGCGCCACGCGGAGGCATCTCTGGTCCGACTTGGCGAGCACCACGGTGTCGAGCCAGATGACGTCCAGCTATAACCGGCTCCGCTCGATGGCTCTGGCGCTCGAAACGCGCGGAACGGCGTTGTACGGGGACGGGCAATTGGCGGCGGACATCGTCTCCGCGCTCGACTGGATGTACTCCAACCGTTACAACGAAAACTCGCGCAGTTTTGACAACTGGTGGGACTGGGAAATCGGCACGCCCCTGGCGCTGAATGACATCGTGACGTTGATGTACGACCGGCTGGATGACGAACGCCGGAACCGCTACATGCGCGCCGTGGAGAGGTTTGTTCCGGTTGTGAAATATACGGGAGCGAACCGGGTTTGGCTGGCTACAGTGGTGGCGGTCCGGGGAATTCTGGTAAAAGACGGAGCAAAGCTCGCGGCGGCGCGGGACGGCTTGTCGGAGGTGTTTGAGTTCGTTACTTCCGGCGACGGTTTTTACGCCGACGGGTCGTTCATTCAGCATACCCGCCACCCGTATACGGGCGGATACGGCAACTCTCTGTTGGCGAATCTCTCCGCCGTTCTGTGGCTGCTCGGAGACTCTCCATGGCGCGTGACGGACCCCGGGTTGTCCAACGTCTGGTTCTGGGTTTATGAAGCCTACCGCCCGTTGATTTACCGCGGCGCGATGATGGACATGGTGCGGGGCAGGGAAATCTCCCGGAGCGGGGGCGATCACGCGGTGGGTCACACGGTGATGAGTTCCATTTTCCGGCTCTCCTTCGTGGCGCCGCCGGAAATTGCGTGGGATTTCCGCCGCATGGTGAAGGGATGGGCGTTGTCGGATACCTCGCGCAATTTTCTTCAGTCCGTGCCGCTGTTCTTGTATTCAGACGCCAAAGCGCTGCTGGAAGATGAGACTCTGCCTCCGGCTGAGGAACTTGTTCGACACAAAGCGTACCCCAGCATGGACCGCTTCGTGCACCTGCGGCCGGGCTTCGGACTCGGGCTGAGTCTCTCGTCGCGGCGTATCTATCGTTATGAAAGCATCAACCAGGAGAATCTGAAGGGCTGGTATACGGGCGACGGCATGCTGTATCTTTACAACCACGACTTGACCCACTATTCGGACGAGTTTTGGCCGACTGTGGATCCCTACCGGCTGCCCGGCACCACCGTGGACACGCAGCGGCGCGCCGATGGCTCGGGGCAGAGCGGAGCGCCGGCGGTGGACTGGGTTGGAGGATCCGTTCTGTTCGGCTTGTACGGCGCTGTGGGTATGGAGCTGGCGGCGTATCAAAGCTCGCTGCGCGCGCGCAAGTCCTGGTTCTTTTTCGATAACGAGGTTGTGGCCTTGGGTGCGGGCATCCGCGCTGCGGACGGGCGCCCGATCGAGACCATCGTCGAGAATCGCAAGCTCGGCGCCAAGGGCGATGAGCCGCTGCGCGTCAACGGCGAGCTGATGCCTGCGGCGCTCGGGTGGTTGCAGCGGCTCGACGATGTCTCTTGGATTCACCTGGAGGGTGTGGCGGGGTACGTTTTTCCGCAGCCGTCGCAGGTTCAGGCTTTGCGGGAAAGGCGCACCGGAACGTGGTACGCCATAAACAACCGCTCCGGCAGCACCACGCCCATTTCACGCAATTACCTGACGCTCTGGCTTGACCACGGCGTGAACCCGGCGGGAGCGAATTACGCTTACGTCCTCCTTCCCAATGTTTCCGCGGAGGACACGGCAGCCTATGCGGTTTCGCCCGACGTCGAAATCCTGGAAAACTCCGACGAAGCCCAAGCCGTGCGGGAAAGGACGCTGAACATCACTGCGGTCAACTTCTGGAACTCGTCCCCCAAACAAGCGGCGGGCATTGCCTCGAGCGGGCGGGCGTCGGTGATGGTTTCGGTGACGGAAGAATTCTTGGATGTGGCGGTTGCGGATCCCACCCAAGTGAACACGGGCTCGATCCGGTTGGAGCTCGACCAGGCTGCTGCGACGGTATTGCACGCGGACGAAGGGGTCACCGTCGAGCAGCTTGCGCCGAGCGTGCGGTTGTCGGTTGCGGTGCGCAACGCGCGGGGCAGAAGCTTTCACGTCCGCCTCGCGCGTTGACGCCGGGTTACTCTTTCTTCTTCCCCTGAGCAGCCACGGCTTCCATCGCCGCCTTAACCTTCTCAGGATCGCCGAGATAGTAACTCTTGATGGGCTTGAGGAGGTTGTCGAGCTCGTAAACCAGAGGCATCCCGGTAGGGATATTCAGGTTGACGATGTCTTGATCAGAGATGTTGTCGAGGTACTTCACCAAGGCGCGCAGGCTGTTGCCATGCGCGGCAATCAGGACGCGTTTGCCCTTCAGGATTTCCGGAGCGATCTCCTGGTGCCACAGGGGGAGGAACCGCTCCACAGTGTCCTTCAGGCATTCGGTGAGCGGCAGTTCGTCTTTGGTGAGATCCGCATAGCGCGGATCATGCCCGGGGTAGCGCTCGTCGTCGGGCGTGAGCGCAGGGGGCGGGACATCGTAGCTCCGCCTCCAGATCTTCACCTGCTCTTCGCCGAACTTAGCCGCCATCTCGGACTTGTTCAGCCCTTGAAGCGCTCCGTAGTGGCGTTCGTTCAAGCGCCACGAGCGCACCCACGGCACCCACAGCAGGTCCATCTCGTCCATCGTGAGCCACAGGGTGCGAATGGCGCGCTTCAGGACGGAGGTGTAAGCCAGGTCGAAGGTGAACCCTTCAGCTTTGAGGACGCGCCCTGCTTCTTTGGCTTCCTCAATGCCTTTTTCCGAAAGGTCGACATCAGTCCAGCCGGTGAACCGGTTTTCCTTGTTCCAAATCGATTCACCGTGACGCAGAAGCACCAGTTTCATCATGGCCGTTCATCCTGCCCGCCGGAACGCCTTGCGGCCGGCAAAGCGGGCGCTCGCTCCCAGTTCCTCTTCGATGCGAAGAAGTTGATTGTATTTGCAGATGCGGTCCGTGCGGCTCGCCGAACCGGTCTTGATTTGCCCGCAGCCGGTAGCCACGGTCAGGTCCGCGATAAAGGCGTCTTCCGTTTCGCCCGAACGGTGGGAGACGACGCAGGTGTAGCCGGCGTCCGCGGCCATCTTCATGGCGTCCAGAGTCTCGGTCAGCGTGCCGATCTGATTGACCTTGATGAGAATCGAGTTGGCGACGCCTTTTTCGATGCCCATGCCAAGCCGCTCGACGTTGGTCACAAAGATGTCGTCGCCGACGAGTTGGATCTTGTTGCCCAGCTCGTCTGTCATGATCTTCCAGCCGTCCCAATCATCTTCCGCCATGCCGTCTTCGATCGAGATGATGGGGTACTGCCGCACTTCTGCCGCCCAGAACTTCACCATTTCTTCGGGGGTGCGCTCGCTCTTGTCGGATTTCTTGAAGACGTATTTCTTCTTTTCGGGATCGAAGAACTCGCTTGCCGCGGGATCCAAGGCGATCGAGATCTGCTCGCCCGGCTTGTAGCCCGCTTTGTTGATCGCCTCGAGCACGACTTCCAATGCTTCGTCGTTCGATTTGAGGTTGGGAGCGAACCCGCCCTCGTCGCCGACCGAGGTCGAATAGCCGCGCTTCTTCAGAACAGCTTTGAGGTTGTGGAATACCTCGGCGCCCATGCGCAGCGCTTCAGCGAAGCTCGTCGCGCCGTGTGGGGCGACCATGAACTCTTGCGGGTCGACGCAGTTGTCCGCGTGCGCTCCGCCGTTCAAGATATTCATCATCGGAACCGGGAGCAAGCAAGCATGAACGCCGCCCAGATAGCGGTACAGCGGCGCCATCTGCGAGTCGGCGGCGGCTCGCGCCGCGGCGAGCGATACGGCCAGAATGGCGTTGGCGCCCAGCTTGGCCTTGTTCGGAGTGCCATCGAGAGCGATCAACTTGGCGTCGATCGCCGCCTGCGCCGAGGCGTCCATGTCGATCAACGCCGGGGCGATCACTTCATTGATGTTCGCGACAGCCTTTTTTGTGCCTTTGCCAAGATAACGCTTGGGGTCCCCGTCGCGAAGCTCCACCGCTTCATGTTCGCCGGTTGATGCGCCGCTCGGCACCGCCGCGCGGCCTTTCGAGCCATCCGCGAGGTAGACGTCCGCCTCGACGGTCGGATTGCCGCGGGAGTCCAGGATTTCACGTCCAACGATTCGTACGATTTCGGTCATGGGTTAGCTGATCATTCCTTAGGAGTGGTATTGACGCTGAACTAATATTCTGTCACACCCGCGCCGCCCGAAGGTCAGCGTCCCAAAGTGCGCCATTTCACCGTCACGACGATGTTGTTCCGGTTCGAGCGGCTGCGCAAGGCGAGCCGTTTCCAGCCGTTGCTCGGAGATGGCGCTTCCGCGATTCCGACGTCGCTTTGCGGTTCGACCTCCACCAAAACCGGGACCCCAGGCAGGGCGCCACGCACGGACCCTGTGGAAGCAGATCCTCCCTCAATCACGATGACTCCGTTCCGCTCAAGTTTTCCCGTCCAGATGATCACGCCCGAGGCGGGTGTTGGAGGCGCCTGCGGGGGAATCTGCTGCTGCGACGGCGGCGTGGATGGGGGCGGAGTGTAGGTCTGCTCTGGTCTGAAGATCTCCTGCCGCTGCGGCGGCGGAGTTCGCGGGGGTTCGCTGGATGTGACTGCCGGTTTCGACGGCGGCGCAGTTTGGGCGGGCGGTGCCGCCGGCGGCAACGCAGGCGGCATGGTTTGGGCGGGAGCTTGGCTGCCCGGCGGGAGCGCAGGAGGAATGACGTCGGTATGCGGCGGCTTCGTTCCCGGCGGAGCTAAGACGGGAGAGCCGGACTTCACCTGCGTCCTAGGCGGCGCCACGGGAGCTTGCGCCGGCGTCTGGCTGGCGGGAACCGGCGGCGGTTCCACCTGCGCCGGTGGTTGCGAGCCGGGCGCCGCCGGAGGCAATTCGGGCGGCATCACCTGGTTGGCTGCCGTTTGCTGTTGTTGTACTTGCTGCTCCGCCGGCTTAGAGGACTTTTGCCACAAATAGTAACCGCCGCCGGCTGCTCCAAGAAGGATCCCAA
>FWPV01001582.1_pt1 | contig 62367 bp, 48 predicted proteins | sample 2228371 | NCBI WGS metagenome assembly FWPV01 (sample SAMEA103939776, study PRJEB20133) | metagenome
TTTTTTTATTAACAATTTCGTTGCGGACCCTCTCTGACCCGGCCTCGAGCCCGAAGGAGGCCCAAAAAAGACCAGCCTCTTTCATCAGGGCAAGAAGCTCCTTGCTCATGAGGTCGATTCGGATTTCACATTGCCAGAACACTTGAAGTTTCCTTTCGATAAGGAGACGGCAGATCTCCTCGACCCGCTTTGTGCTGACGTTGAAGGTGTCATCGTTAAAAAAAACCACTCTGGCCTTCCGCTCCTTTACATGGAGCTCGATTTCGCGGACAACATTCTCCGGGCTTCGTACTCGGACCGAACGGCCCCAGTTGATTGGTGTCGCACAGAAATTGCAGTTGAAGGGGCAACCGCGGCTAGTCATGATGTTGACAGCCTGGAGCAGTCCGTGGCCGGGGACATGGACCTTAAAATTGTATTTTTCAAAGGGGATGAGGTGGAAAGCAGGAAAGGGAAGGGCATCGAGGTTGTAGATAGGTGAGCGGGACTTGTTCGAGAGAATCCTTTTTCCGTCCCGGTAGGAAATGCCCGCGACATGATTGATGCTGTTGATATCCCGGCGCCTTTCTAACGCCCGGCAGAGGTCGAGCATGGTCAATTCGCCTTCGCCCCGGACAATCAGGTCAAGCTCCGGAAGGTGGGCAAGCGTATCCTCAGTCGCCATCGAAGCATGGGGGCCTCCCATGACGGTCAAGGCTTCTGGATAAGCCTCTTTGGCCACCTTGACAAGTTTGAAGCTCTGAAAGCGGTTCTCGGTGGTTGACGTGACGCCAACAATGTCCGGCCTGTCCCGCTCGATTTTTTTCTGGATGTCATGCCAACCAAGATTGAGGATGTCGGCCGGAATCACCTCGACGGCGATCCCTTCTTTTTCCAGGACGGCGGCAATAGAAAGAATCCCCAGCGGAGCCATAAACGTGCCTCTGGACCAGCGTTCAGCGAAATAACCTCCGGGTGGGACATACAGTTGGACTTTCATCCGCCTACGGAATGAGCTCCTGTTGCTTTTCCAGTTTTACCGAATAAAGGCGAGTGATGTTGGGTTCTGCCATGGTGGTGCCATAGATGAAATCGGCAACCTCCATCGTCTTATAATTATGGGTGATGATAATAAACTGGGTTTCTTTCTTGAGGTTTTTCATCAACTCCAGGAATCGAGAGAGGTTGGCGTCGTCCAGGGCGGCGTCGACTTCATCCAGGATGCAGAAGGGTGTCGGTTTGTACCGGAACAGAGCAAAAAGAAAGGCCAGTCCGGCCAAGCTCTTCTCCCCACCGGAAAGGAGGCTGATGTTTTGCACCTTTTTACCCGGAGGTTGGGCTATGATCTCCACTCCACTTTCAAAGGGGTTGGTTTCGTCAACAAGGCGAACGCTCGCTGTCCCTCCCCTGAAAAGGAGGGCAAACACTTCCTGGAAATGGGCGTTAACCGAAGCCAGAGCCTCCAGGAACTGATTCTTGCTCTCCTCATCAATCTGGCGAATGGCCTGGAGGGTATCAGCGATGGATTGGCGAAGGTCATTGCGCTGCTGGACTAGGAATTCATACCGTTCCTTGTGGCGGACATATTCCTCCTCAGCCATTAGATTAACCGCTTTGAATTTTTGAAGTTCTTCCTCGGTTCGGGACAGCATGTCTTCGATATCCGCATTTTCAAATTCAGCCGGAACTGGTTCCTTCCTCAATTCGTCGAGGTTTTTCTTGAGTTCTTGCCAGCAAACTTCCTCGAGATTTACCAGATCCCGCTCGATCTCAGCCTTGTTCACTTCAAACCGGACCCTCTCTTCTTTTTTCTTTTCCAATGTTTCTCTGAAGCCGGCGAGCTTCGTCTCGCCTTCTTCCTCGGCTTCTCGAAGCTGCCCCAGGATGATTTCTTGCTCGTGAAGCTCTGTCTGTCTTTTTTCTATTTCTGCGGCCAGATTCTTAGCCTTTGTTTCCAGGGCTTGAAGAGTTCCTTCTGTGTCGAGCAGTTGTCGCGAAGCTGCCTCAATTTCTTCTCGTGCGACTTTGACCCTGGACTTCAAGTTTTCCCTTTTCGCGGTGAGCTCGTTGAGTTTGAGGGTAGCATGCCGGATTTTTTCCTGAAGGAGCTGTTCGGCGGCCCGAAGCTCAATCAGGTGTTTTTCTTGTTCGATATTTCCTCCCCGCTGGAGAACAAGTTCTTCTTCTATTTCCCCCATTCTCTTCTTGAGTGCCTGTTCCTCTTTGTCGAGTTGCTGGATTCGTTCGATTTGCAAATCTCTTTGCCTGGCCAGAGCTTCACTATCCTGGTGGATGGCCTCAAGCTCCCGTTCCAGGAGACGGCGGCTGGCCGAATTTCTTTCGAGCTCTGTGGTCAAGGCAATGATGGTTTTTTCCCGGCTCTGAAGATTCCGTCTGAGCTCTTCCTGGAAGGCTGTCTCGGAAGCGATTCTGTCCTCAAGGCTAGCCAATTCGGCCAGCGTGGCCTCGAATTCCTGGTCGAGGGGAGATAATTCTTCTTCCGAGCGACGAATCCTCTCTTCGAGCTCTCTGATTTCTTTCCCCAAGCTGAACATGCCTTCTTCTTTTTTCCCCAGTTTAAGGAGTCCGGAGGAAAGGAGCACATCTCCGGCGGGTGTGAGATAGCTCCATTCCGGAAAGCGCGACCAGAGCTCGACAGCGGTCTGGATGTCCTGGACGATCACCGCTTCCTTGAATTGGCCAAAATAGTCTTTGATCTTCGGATGCGGTCGAAGGCGGCTCTTGAAGGTGCCCAGGACTCGTGGATGCTCGGGAGGGACCAATCGTTTTTCTTCTCCTGAGGGACGGACCAGCAGGAAGCGGCCCCGGAGCCTTTTTTCCGCCGCTTGCCTGAGGAAGTCAGCAACGGGAATCACAGGAGACACGACTTCCTCTTTCCAGAAACTATCCACGAGTTCCGCCACTTCAGAGTCGGCTTCAATCAAGTCGGCTAGTCGGCCGAGCATTCCCCGAAGTTCTTCTTCGTCATCTGAAAGGGCCTTCGGAGTCTCGATCCTGCGCAGAGCTTGAAGCTTGTGGTAATCCTCCTCCATTTTCCGTTTGACCTCTTCCTTGCGGTGGCGAAGGTCGGAGTGATGCACCTTTTTTGAGGCAAGCGATTCCTGGAAGGAAGCCAGCTTCTTCCCCCGCTCTTCGAGCTCAGAGTGGTCTTTTGTTTGGTCGTCTTCAAGCTCGGTAAGAGCTTTCCTTTTGCTTTCCAGCAGGATTTCCTCCTCCCTTAATCGAGACAAGAGTTTGGATTGCTGCCGGACCAGGAGGTCGAGCTCTTTTTCTGTCTTAAGGGCTTCATTCTTGAGCTCGGTGAGAGCAGACAGTTTGCGGAGGTGCTCTTCCTTCAATGTCGTGAGGGCATCTTCAAGGCGATGAGAATCCCCTTGCCGAGTAGCCGATGCGGATTCAACCCGAGCAATTTCAGAAGCTTTTTCCTGTTGGGCTTTTTCAAATTCGGTGAGCTCGTTTTGGAGACTGACTATTTCATTTTCCAGACGTCCAGTTTCTTCCTCAAACTCAAGCGCAGCCCTGGCCACATTCTCCATTTTTTCTGCCAGTAGCTCTTTCCGCCTTTTTTCTCTTTCTATTTCTGCTTCGGTCCGCTGAACTTGGGATTCCAGCGCATGGAGGGCATCTCGGTTTTCCTTGATGTTTTTCTCAAGCTCCCAGAGTTTGCGGCGTTTTTCGGCCAGTCCTCGCTCTTCGTCTTTAATCCGGGAAACAATTTCTCTTTCTTCCAGGAGACAGCGGCCATGGCTCCGGTCCACCTCCTCGTGTCTTCGCTCGAGTTCGGTCAGCTTGCGCCTGAAGTTGAGGGCCATGAGCTCGCGACATTTCTCTCTTAGCTTACGGTAGCGGGAAGCAGCCTGGGCTTGCCTCTGGAGCGAATTCTTCGCCCGGCTAACCTCACTGATAATGTCCTCCAGACGAAGAAGATTCTGCTCGCTCAAGGCGAGCTTGCTTTCTGCTTCTTTCTTTTTATCCTTGTAAAAAGCTGTCCCGGCGGCTTCTTCGAGGAAGAGCCTTTTCTCGTTGGGCTTGGCAGTTAAGATGAGGCCAATATTTCCCTGTTCGATGACAAAATAATCTTTTTCGGCCACGGCTCTTTTCCAGAGGGCATCTTGGATATCTTTCAGCCGGGCCGCTTTTCCGTTCAAACGGTATTCGCCTTCGCCCGTACGAAAAACGCGATGGGTGATCGAGATTTCCTCCTCGCCGTGCTCGAGGAAAAGAGAGACCTCGGCCATTCCCAGGGGTGGCTTCTTGGTGTTGCCGTTAAAGATGATGTGTTCGGTTTTATCTCCACGGAGGCCTTTCGACCGCTGACCGCCGAGGACCCAGAGGATAGCGTCGACGAGGTTGCTTTTGCCTGTTCCGTTCGGTCCAACGATGGCTGTAATCCCGGGATGAAAGACAACCTTCGTGCGTTCGGGAAAGGACTTGAACCCCTGCAACTCCAGCCTTTTAATGATCATCGTCCGGTCATTCGGTCATCTATTTCAGTCATATCAAATTGTCAGGAGGGTATTTTAATCAAATTGCCCCCAATTTTAAAGCAGAGAATCCGGGCCGGATAGTAGCGAAAGTTGCTGATGGAATCACCCGACAGGCCCTGTCGCTGCTTACTCATGGCGGCCCCTCGCAGTCAGCCCTGTCTGTTATTCAGGAGGAAGCAAGATTGGCGCTAAATACTCGGGTCGGTTAACTATCCCGAGACGCTCCCAAGCTGGGTTTTTTGAGCTTTAATCTCCCTTTCCCCTCTTAGGGAATTAAGAGGGGAACAAACGTCAGCGTCTCGGGTAAGCATTCCGAGACGCCTTTCAAGCTTTGTTTTTTAGCTCTTAACCACCCCTACCCCTCCTGAACAATCAGGAGGGGAGTTAAGGTTAGCGTCTCGGGTAAGGATGGCCCCCGAACCACGCCACCCATCGGGTGCGCCTCTTTGTCATGCTCATTTCTTGGAATATCATGCATTTTCGGTTCAGAGAAATTTCCTATCGGCAAATTTGGGACATTCCCTGACCGTGATTTGAGCAGGAAAATCGCGTATAATGAGAAAGTGATTCGGGTTCACCGTATGCTGCTTCCGCCACGACGATTGGGAATTCTGCGCCTCCTCTCCGTGGCGAGCTGGCTTCTCCTTCTGGTTACATGGGTAATGTCAGTATATGCCTATAGCCGTCTGCCGCAGGACATGGCTCTATGGAAAAGCTTTTGGGTTAAGGATGTGCTCTGGACCAAGAAATCGCCTGTCTTTTTTGTCTATCCCGTTGCTCAGACTGTTATCTTTTTCGCTATTTGGTCTCTGGCCAGAGCCTTTTTCTTCCAGATGTCGGGGCTCGAAAAAGAAAAACCTGCCTCCTCTCGAGATGAGGAAGTTGAGGTTCGGTTGTTGGACTTGAAGAAGGAAACTATTTCGCTTGTCCTGATTTTTTTCAACCTTATCCTCATCCACCTTCAAACCAGCCTGGTTTTGCTCTCCCACCGGCTTGTCTCTGGAATCAACCTCTTCTATGTCGGGATGCTCTTTGCGGTTCTTTTAATTCTTATTCCCTACTACGCGGTTCGACGGAGGATGCTCCTCCGGGCGTTGTATTGACAGGTCAGGCTAAATCCATTATTTTTGGGTTGCGTTTGTTTCGTCCCTACGGAGCCAGCGTAGCTCAGCCGGCAGAGCAGCTGATTCGTAATCAGCGGGTCGGAGGTTCGAATCCTCTCGCTGGCTCTTACTTTCAGTATTCTCTCTCTATCTCAGCGCTTCCCCGGGAACTTGAGTTCTTGACTGAATCCCCTCGGCATTTCTCTCCGGGCGGCAGATTCCCGTTCTGTTTGACATCAATTTTTTCCTCTGATATAAACTAAAAAAGGCAATCTCGGATGAACAACAGGCAAAGAAAGGGGAAAAAAGAAGAGCGAAGATTGGCTGCGATCATGTTCACCGACATTGTCGGCTACAGCGCTCTGAGCCAGAAAAAGGAAGGCCTTGCCTTAGAGCTTTTAGAGGAGCACCGGCGAATTCTTCGTCCTATTTTTGCCCGGTATCGGGGAAAAGAAATCAAGACCATCGGGGATGCATTTCTGGTCGAATTTTCGAGCGCTGTTGAAGCCGTCGAGTGCGCCGTTGACATCCAGAGGAGATTGAAAAAGCAGAATGCTCGCGTCCCGCCCGAGCGAAAGATTCAAATCCGTATCGGCATTCATGTTGGCGATGTTGTCCATCGGGAAGGAGATATCTATGGTGACGGAGTGAACATTGCTTCCCGAATCAATCCTCTTGCCGAGCCTGGTGGCATCTGTATTACGGACCAGGTCTATATCCAGATTAGGAACAAGGTCGGTATGCCCGTCGTTAACACCGGCAAGCATGCACTCAAAAATATCGAAACCCCTTTGGATATCTACAGGGTTGTTTTGCCCTGGCAGGAAGAAGTCCTGCCGCTAAGACCAGAGACGCGAAACAAAGCTTTCCCCCCCAAGAGAAAGCTGTGGCCCTATTTTCTGCCCGCCGGTATTTTTCTTGTCATTGGCCTTCTCTGGTTGGGCTTTTCAAAAAAGAATTTTTATCGTCCTTCTGGCCTATCGAGAGAGATGCGGTCGATTGCGGTGCTTCCTTTTGAGAACCTTAGCGACAGCAAAGAAGATGAATATTTTAGCGACGGCGTAACAGAAGATCTCATCACCCAGCTTTCCAAAATAAGCGGCCTGAACGTCATCTCGCGCCCATCGGTCATGAAGTACAAGAACACCGAGAAAAGCCTCAAAGAAATCGGTAAAGAGTTGAATGTCGGGTCTGTCCTCCGGGGCAGTGTCCGTCGTTCTGGCGAGCGCGTCCGCATTGTCAGCCAGCTGGTAGATGTGCGTCATGACAGATATCTTTGGGCTGAAACATATGACCGCCAGATAACTGACATTCTTGAAATTCAAAGTGATGTCGCCAAGAAGATAGCCTCTGAGCTAAAGGCGAAACTTTCCCCTGAAGAGAGGAAACGCATCGAGAAAAAAGCGACCCAGAACATGGACGCTTATGCTTATTACTTAAAAGGGCGAGATTATTACTCCCGCTACACGAAAGAGGACAATGAGAAAGCTATCGAGCTTTTTCAAAAAGCCATCGAACTTGACCCTGGCTATGCCCTGGCCTACGCGGCTCTGGGAGATGCCTATTCCATGCGCTGGCTGAATTATGGCTATCCCAGGGAATGGGCCGATGAGGCCTTGAAGATGAGCCAGAAGGCCATTTCGCTTGACCCCAGCCTTGCTGAGGGATATAAAGCGCTGGGCCTGGTCCAGGAATCCACAGGTAAGGTGAGCGAAGGGTTAGAATCCTACCTGAAGGCAGTTGATTTGAACCCCAGCTATGCTCCAGCGGTAGCCAATATAGGAGGAATATATTTCAGGCTGGGCAAGTATGACGAAGCATTAAAATGGACCAGAAAGGCAGCTGAGCTCCAGCCTGGGTTTGCCCGTTTCTACGCTCTGGTCGGTTTGCAATATTTCTATTTACATTATGATGACCTTGCCACCTCCTGGCTCAAGCGGGCTCTCGATTTTCAGCCGGAGGGAGTTTTTCCCCAACTGGTCCTTGCTCACATTGATTTTTTTTCGGGAAAAATCCAGCCGGCTAAGGAAAAAGTTCAAAAAGTTTTGTCGCTGAACCCAGAAGAGTCGAATGCGTTGAACTTAGCCGGAGATATTGAGCTCATAACCAGAAATTTCCGTCAAGCGAGCATTTTTTATGAAAAGCTGGCCGAACTCACTTCTTTTTTTTGGCTTTTTGGAAACAAACTGGCCTATGTCCTTTTGAAGCTCGGAGATAGGGAAAGAGCCAAAAAAATTCTTGAAGATAACCTGGTCTATTACCTGGAAAACCCGGCGCTCAACGAAGAAGGCTCGCCTTTCCCTTTTTATGCGGCTGAAGTTTACGCCATGATGAACAAAAAACAGGAAGCCCTCAGTTGGCTCAAAAAAGCCGTCTCTCTGGGTTATGGCGATAGATGGATGTTCGTTGACCCCCTTCTTGAAAACATCCGGAATGAAAAAGATTATAAATCCTTAATGGCTGAGGTTAAAAACCGCATCGACAAAATGCGGAAGCGAATAAAAGACTTGGGGCTTGACAAGATGTGATTGCCCCAGGGTCCACGATAATTTTTTATTTATCCCTTCCCTGGGTTTCTGTGCTTCGTTTTTTAATCGGGGCGGTGATGGGCATGACGGGAATGTTTCTTTTTCTTTATGGGGCCAGAATAAGCCTGTTGCCCATAGGCGAAGCAATTGGAGCTAAGCTTCCCCAGAAAATGCCTTTTACTGTCATCTTATTATTTCCTGTTACCTTGTCCTTCGGGCGCGGTGTCGTTTCAGTTCTGGATGGGAAATCCGCTTATTCCTGTCATATTTCAGGTATTCTTCCTCCGCCTGCCAAAAGAATACATCGGGAAATTATTCCGAGGAATCATCCTCACTCTACTCGGCCTCGCTTTATTTCTTCAGGGAGTGAAGGTCGGGTTTCTGCCTATCGGGTCTCAAATCGGTCAAGTGCTGAGCCAGATGAGCTCAAAGTGGGTCATCATTCTCTTGGGATTTTCCTTTGGGCTGGTGGCCACCCTGGCTGAGCCCGCGGTCAGGATAATGAGCTATGAGGTAGAAAAAGCCTCAGGCGGAGCAATCCCGGCCAGAATTATTATTATCGCCCTTTCTCTGGGCGTAGCCCTGTTTGTGGCTCTCGGGATGACCCGCCTCCTTCTTGGCCTACCCCTTTATTACTTCCTAATCCCGGGTTATTTGCTGGCTCTCGTCCTTCTTCCATTTTCAAACTCCACTTTTATTTCTATCGCTTTTGATTCGGGCGGTGTGGCCGCCGGACCGATGACGGTAACTTTTGTCATGGCTGTGGCTGTCGGGCTTGCCGGTGCTCTGGAAAACCGAAATGCTGTCCTGGACGGTTTTGGGTTGATTGCCCTGGTGGCTTTAGCGCCCATCATTTTGATAATGTTTTTTGGCCTTATTTATTCGGCCAAAAAAGCTTCTGGGCATCCCCATTGAGCCAGAAAAAGAAATAGTTTTGACTGTCGTCCCGGTCAGCCTGACTCAAAAAGTTCTGGAGGCGATTGTCGCCGCCGGAGAGCTGGACAAGCCTGGGACCGGGATTTCCTTTGTCCTGGAACTGAAACAGGTTTCCGGTATCTGTCACCTGCTCTATCAGGCTAAAAACAGCCCTTAGCCTGTCGAGTTCAATCAGGAGGTCAGAGGGATGGCTTCGGTTTGCGGCCAATGAAAATGTTAACCAGAAGAAGCGCTGTGAGCGCGCCAAAGATGGAGAGCCAGATGGTCTTTTCCTGAATATGGACGACACCGCGGCTCACAGGACTCTCGTAGGGCCGGCTGATATCGATGCAAGTGAGGGCAGCCTCGATTTTTTCTTTTTTCTCTTCATCCCAGGCATAGCTTGATTTCTTGAGGGTCAGCCCGAAATACTTTTCCAGGATGAGGTTTTCCTTAAAAGCGATAAACAGGAACTCCCTGGCTTTTTTTTCTTTTTTTGCCCGACTGGCTTCTTCCTCCTTCCTGTCCCGGCGGAAGATGTGGATGCGCATCTCATAAAGGAAAGGGTGGAGAAGAGGGCTGAAATGACTCAGGAAGAGGCCATATTTTTTCTCTTTCCATTCTTTCAATATCCCCGCATAATGTTCGGAGCTTTCTCGGTCCTGCCTGAGGAGCTCTTCGGTTAACAACCGAGAATAAAAAAACCCGATTTCAGGGTCAACGTGTTTCTGGCTAAATTCATACATCGGCTCTTCTCTGGTGAGAAAAGAGAGGAAGGAGAAATGACTCACGTAGGAAGCCACCCGTCGAGGAGTGTTCGAAGCGCACAGGCCGAGAAGGAGAAGGTTGGCGGCGAGGAGGACTGAAACCCTACGGACAGAATCGGGGCTGATTCTTTTTGAGACCAGCTGGGGTTTTATCCCTTTCCAGAGGGCTACCTGGAAAAGCCCGGCGGCCAGAGCGTTGAGGCCGACGTCGCGGAAATCCCAGAAGCGGCCGGGCATCATCCACTGGAGGATTTCATCTCCGATGCCGACAAGCGATGCAATGAGGAATGCCGCGGCGTAAATGCTTTTGTCCTGGATGGAAAGACTCAGGGCGCGGAAGAGGAGGAAGCCAAGAAGCCCATATTCAAGAAAGTGAACTGCTTCTTCTGGCGTCCGCCATAATTTCAGGGTGAAATACACATACAGTGCTGCTACGGAAGCAAGCCAGAGGAGTCGCCAAAAAGACCGGATGCGGAGCCGAAAGAAAAGAACGTAGATAACGCCAAGAAATGCTATCCCCACAGAAACAAGAACGGCGTAGCCAAAGAACGGCCTCCCCCAGCGCGTCGAAACAAAGCTCTGGATCGTCCGGGCAAGCGGCACAACGAGAAAAATGGCCAAGATACACAGGGCAACCCAGAGCCAGGCCCAGAATTTTTTCTTTTTCATAGAAGATGGATATTGCCTACATTCACCCGGCGAAGGTGCCGAGAGGCTTCGGCGTAGCATTCGTCGACCTGCCGGCGCGGCGTGACCGGAAGGTCGGTCAAAAGGTAATCCGGATGGAAGACAAGAAGAGAATAGGGGATATTCGAGTCAAGCCCGGCAATAAACCGGGCAATGGCCCCCACCTCCTGGCGGTCCACATAGTGAGGAACAAGGAGAGTGGTCGCCGTGAGAATGTCCTTTCCCCGATAAAGCTCGGCCAGAAGAGAGAAGTTCTCCAAGGTGCGGCGATTATCAACTCCGCAGAGGGCAAGAGCGATATTGAGATGAAAAGCCTTGAGGTCAAATTTTACTGTCCCGCCGCTCGCTGCGGACAGCTCGGCGGCTTTCTTCACCAGACCGGGATGACCGCTCCCGTTCCATTCCCAGCAAATATGTTTTTTGCCGCTGCTTCTCTCGAGAATCGTGCGGCTGATTCTGAGAGCAAAGGGAAGCTGGGGCTCGGGCGAGCCGCCAAAAAAGCACACACACCGGACATCTGGATGGAGCGCGGCGGCAACGATTTCTTCTTCGGTCAAAAGAGGGGCTTGCTCTAATCTCTTGTGGGAGTGGTTTTGGCAGAAAAGACAGTCGAAGCTGCAGCCATAAAAGAATACCGCCAGGTTGTATCCTCTTTCCCGGGAACCCGTGCAGAACCAGGCGGCGCAGCAATTGGTCGGCAGAGGGTCGAGATAGGTGTAGACGAGCGCCCGGCTTTGCCCGGCAACAGGCTTCATCTTACCGCCGACATTCTCCCGCACTCCGCAATAACCTCTTTCACCCGGCCCGGGCCGGCATTCGTTGGCGCAGAGATGGCAGGTGATGCCGGAAGGATTTCGGGGCGGCCTTGGAGGAAGGTGAAGCTTTGTCCGGGAGATGTCATGGGTTTGAAGGGAGACTTCCTCTGGGGGAACGGAGCGGAGGCAATCCGGGCACAAGCCCACCGTCTTCGCCGCTTCTTTCTTATGGCAGGTGTTGCATATGACCATGAGCTTGGGGCTCACTTATTGTAAAATTTTTTTTGACATTTGAAAATTTTTTGCCTTATAATAGAGATAAGATGCTGGCTGGAGAGGGATCCTCCTTAGCCCCGCTTCCTTTTCCTTTTTCAAACCTTGGCGCCTCGCCAGCCAGCTCACTGTGGCTCTAATTTCCCCATTTCTTAATTCAAGGTTTGTTTTATCTTAAACATTTTTTGTCCGGCTGGCGTATGAATAATTATTCACGGTCAAATTTTACCGGAGTCAAAAGCGGCCATGAAAATAAGGTCAGAAGCCGTTGAAGAGTAACCCATTTCGAATAGGATGAAGCTTAAATGATGAGGAAATTCCTCATCCCCTTGCTTCTTTTTATCTCCTTTTGTGCTCCCCAAAGGAAGGTCGAACTCTTGCCCCCCTCGACAGAGGTCGAGGAGAAAATCGCCTCGGCCGATGCCCTTTTCTCCAGAGGATGTTATGTGGCCCTCAAACAGGCCTTCGAAGTTTATCAAGGGCTTTATGTCCGGCCCGATTTAAGAGGAAAGGTGGCGGCCAAATTGGTCAAGACCTCCCTTCTCCTTGCAGTCCGAGAGAAAGAACTCGGCATCATGAACAGGACTTATATGGACACAGCGCTCAAAGTGATCCAGGAAAACCCGCCTCTCCGTGGCTTTCTTCCCTATGCGGAGGTTGCTGGCCTGATCTGGATTCAAGGAAAAGGGGTCATGCGTGATATTGACGAGCGGTTCGTATGGCGAGGAACCTACGAGAAATTAACTCAGATGGAGGCCGAGCTTAAGGAGAAAGCAAGAGAGGATGAGTTCTTCGCCTATATGTACGCTACTTTGAAATGTTATTTTTCTTCGCCTTTCGGAAAAAAAGAGGACTTGACCTGGCTCGGACAAGCCTTCCCGGACTCTCTTCTCGTGAAGTTCAAACTGGCTACCTGTCCGCAAGAGGACGAAGCGCTTTTGAAAGCGCTCCTGGAGGCGGAGCCTGAATTCTACGAAGTTTGCTATTTCCTCGGAAATATTTCCCTCGGCCGGGGAAATCTCCTCGAGGCAGAGACCCATCTGCAGAAAGCTCACCTGGGAATCCCCGAATCATCCCAGGTTACTGTCCTCTTGGCGAGCATCCACCTGGCTTTAGAAGAGCTTGAACCGAGCCTTGAATTCTACGAGAAAACGCTGGCTATCGTTCCTGAATATCGGGATGCACTCCTCGGAAAAGGAATCTGTCTGAGTTACATGAGCAGACATGAGGAAGCCATCGCCGCCCTGGAGAAAATCATCTCTCTTGGCCACTGGCTAATTGGTGAAAGCTATTACTGGCTGGCCTGGAATCAGTACGAGATGAAAATCTATGAACAGGCGGCAGCGAGTATCGAGCAGGCCAAGGGGCGATTGCCCACTTCGAGCGAAGTTTTCACGCTCTCAGGGAAGATTGCCTCGGAAAAAGATGAATTGGTGAAAGCTGAGAAAGACTTCAAGGAGGCTCTTCAGTACAACCAGTCAAACTCGGAAGCTCTGTTTGGCCTGGGAAGTATTTACGCCCGCCAGGAAGAGTGGCTAAACTCCGGGTCTTTTTTTGAAAAAGCCGCTTCTGCTTTCGAGGCCGAAGAGCGAGCCCTTCAGGAAAAAGTCAGGCAAGCCGAACAATCTTCCCTCTCAGGCGAGCGAAAGGAAAAGCTTATCCGGAAGAAAAGGCTTCAAATAGAAAAAGTGGCCTTGTCTAAAGCAACAGCTTTTTATAACGCTGCGGCAGGGTATCATAACGGGCGGGAGATGAAGCGAGCTCTGGAAATGGCCAGGCGGGCTTCAGAGCATCCTTCTCTGAAACAAAAAGCCGAGGAGCTGATTTTAATGCTTAAGAAGCCCCGCTTTATTGATTTTGCTTTTCTATTTCTGTAACCATGTAATTATTCTCTCGCTTTCTTTTGATGGGGAACGCTTCCGCCTATCCAAAAAGCTGCCGCTAAAATTTCGAGCGGGCGGCGTAGCCAAAAGCATAAAAATATTTTTGCCAGAATTGGGGAGTGGTCTGAAATTGGTTTTCTCCAAGGAAAAAATCGAGCAAAGCTTCCCGCAACCGGGTGATCTCTTTTAAGCGACTTGTGTGCCGGGGGTCGGCAATGGTCAATTCAATAAGCGCGAGAGCCCGCTCGAGGGCTTTCTGACTGTGCTCCGGGTTACCCTTTTGGCGCCAGTTGAGAGCTCTCTCGACTTCACTGCCGATATTGGCGAGCTGTTCGATCAGAGAGAGGGTCTGCCAGCGTCCAGACGCCAGAGACGGAAAAGGATGACTCATTGTTTGATCAACTGGCGAACGATCTTGACAATTTTCTGGCGGATGGCCGGATCGTCCACCCCACGAGAGCGATTGCCCTGGGAAGGCCTGATATTGATGATGGAATCGAATTCGATTCGGTCATCCTCACTTAACGATGGATAGATATTAATTCCCCACAGATCAGCTTGGTGAGACCCATGTTCTAGAAGAAGGGCTTCTTCATCAGCGTGGAGCTCTCCGTCGACGGCCATGATCTCTTTGGCGACATCAACAACAGCCTTGACGAGATCGCCGAAACTGTTGTCGGCCATAGTCTTGAGCTCGTCCAGGGAGATCGGTTTATCGATTATCTTCATGGTCGGTATTATTTTGATAACATAACTCTGGCCTTATTATCAATCTTCTATTTGTCCCCAAGTCAGGCCTCGGAGGGCAAAAGAAGCGAAGAGAGAATTTTGGGCTCTTCGTGTTGTCAACTACCAAAAAGCCTGTGCAGGAAGCCTCCCGGGATCAGAATCAGGAAGATGATTCTCCTGCATAGAGTCAAGGACTCTCCGATGGGGCGGGTCAAATGCTGAGCCTCCTGCCCAATCGAACGAGCTGAGCCTTGACCACGCCGGAAGAAGTAGTCAGCGCTTGAGGATTTCCCTGGTTCGTTCCTCCAGGTGTTTTTCGAGCATCAAGTGAGGAACACCTTCTTCCAGCCATTGGGGGGCTGGCTTCCCCATCAGATAATGGTCGAAAAATTCGCGCATTCGGATTGTGTAATCCTTCTGATTGGCGGGCTTGCGGAGGCTGTGATTCTCCCCTTTGTACTGGAGCATGGCCACAGGCTTTCCCAGCCGCCGGAGGGTGTTGAAGTATTCAATTCCCTGGTTCCAGTCAACTGCGCCATCCTTATCGTTATGAAGAAGGAGAAGCGGGGTCTTGACCTTCTGGGCATGATAGACGGGGGAATTTCTCGTGTAGGCTTCGATATTTTCCCAGTAGCCTCCTTGAAAACGTCCTTGACTGCTCTCGAAAATGGGCTGATTGGCCGAGCCTGTGTTCCAGTAGATGGAACTATACATGCTGATGAGGTTGGTAAGAGGAGCGCCGGCGACCGCTGCCCGGAAGGCGTCTGTCTGGGTGATGAGGAAGGAAGTCTCGTAGCCTCCCCAGGAATGACCGTGGAGGCCCACGCGCTCGGGGTCAACCACTCCTGTGTCGATAGCCGCCTTGAGCGCTGGCAGCACACACCAGACAGCCGATAGGCCAGGGTCATTGACTTTATAGACGATATCCGGCATCAACACGGCATACCCCCGGCTGGTGTAAACGGATTTGTTGAAACCGCGGGCAGAGGGAATGGTGTAGGCATTCAGGCTCTGGCTGAGCTTTTCATAGATATAGACAATCGTTGGATATTTTTTTCCCGGTTCATAGTTCGCCGGCAAGAAAAGAGCTGCCTGGAGCTTATCTCCCTTGTCGCTCGTATAATCGAGGAGCATGGTTCCTGAGGACCATAAGAAATCCTTCTGCTGGGGGTTGGCCTCGGTGAGCCTTTTTCCATTCCGGAAAGAGGCATCGGTCACATAATAATCGGGGAAATCTTGATAAGTTTGCCTCGCATAAAGATAAACCTCGGCTTTTTCCGCTTTGAGGAGTGAAAAAGCGGCATCATCCCAGAGGAGCATTTCGACGCCGGGCTTCCCTTTGACCAGCCTGGCGATTCCCCCTTTCTTGTTCCTTTCCCCGTAGGCTTCAATGTAAATGGGCTTGGTGAGGTCGATTCCCTTTTCCTCTGGGTCGAGACGGTAGCGCCACCGGTAGCGTAACCCCTTTTCCCTGCCGTCAAGAGTGAGGTTAACTCCTTTCCCGCCGTGGACGGGGATTTGCCATACATCCCAGTTATCATAAAGGAGAACGGATGTTCCGGTTTTGGTCCATCCATAGAAATAAGGCAGAATCGGCGGGTCGACCACGTTGTGGTCATCTTCTTTGTTGATGAATGAAGTGGGAACATCCTTGGTGATATTAAAGCTCTTGCCTGTGGCCATCTCAAAGGTGTGGTAATGGCCATTCTCGTAGTAGAGAAAATGCGTGCCATCAGGTGACGGCCCGAAATACCACCGGCATTTCTCGAGCGCCCGCTTTCTTTCTCCCGTTCTCAAGTCCACAACATAGATGTCCTGGTACTGGCGTCCGTCCAGGTTTCCCATCCATTCATATGGCTGCCTGTCGATTCCAATCGCCCAGCGGTGCTTCGGAGCCGCGGAGACCTCGCGCACCTGTTCATCAGCTAAGCGGATGAATTTTTTTTCTTTGACCCGGAAAATGCAGAGATAACTAAACTCCTTGTCCCGCTGCTCCTGGACTTGCTGCATCGACTGAAGCCGCCTGTCTTTCCAGTGCCAGATGACGAGCTCAGGCAGGTCTTCTTTATCTATTTTCTCCTGTTTTGCGGGAGATTCTGGGCCAGTCTTTTTTTCTTTTATTTCCTCCTTCTCGGCCTGCTTCTTTTCCTTTTTCTTAACCTCATGGATGCCAAAGAGGATTCCCTCGAGGTCGTCGGTCCAGAGGGGACTGCGGTTCGGGCTGATGGTCATTCCTTCCGGGAAAGTCTTGTCTTCCTTCGGGTCATAAGTGATTTTCGAGGGAGAGGCGGCGCCAAATCCGGTGAAGCCTACAAGGCTATAAAGCTTGTCTTCATAATTGTCGTCGTCTTTGCCTTTCACGGCAGCCAGGCCCGTTCCTTCCTCTGTCCAGGTGAGCTTCTTGTAGATGGCTTTATCGCTGTCCAGGACATGGATGACTCCTGATTTCATGTCTCTCGCCTGGATGCCGTTGCCGGTTCGGTCCTGGGTGTCGACAACCCAGGCTAACCAGAGCCCCTTTTTGTCGAAAGCGAACTCGGCGACATTGCCGATGGTCAGTTCTTTTCCAGTTCCAAGCTCGTAGAGAAGAAGGTCAGCTCCCCGCCATTTGTCAGGCTGGCTTTTTTCCTGACTTTCAGGGGACGAAGGACCCTGGGTTTCTGGGCCATACTTCTGAAGAGCGAGCCAGGTTGAAGCTTCTCCAGAAAAGGCGAATTTTTCGACCTTGTCGAATTCGTTTTTCTCGCCCGAAATGAGGTTTAGGAGACCTGCCTTATGGTAAGCTTTTTTCTTTTCTTTCTTTAATTTTCTGGCTTCTTCTCTGCTCGGATAGATAGTGAAAGCCACCCATTTGGAATCGGAGGAGAAGCGGATGTCGTCGCTGGAGCCAGGGGACTCTCCGGCCGGGAACTTGAACTCCTTTTCGCTCGACGTGTTTCTGACGACCACTTCGCCGTCACCTTCCTGGGGAGAAAGCCGATAGGCAAACCAGCGTCCATCGCGGGAGATGACAGGAGAGCGGATACTTTTCCAGGCCAAAATATCCTTGATGTCCTCAAGGGGTCTTTTTGCCGCCGGCTGCTCTTCTTTCGAGCCTGAAAGGCTGGGCAGGACGAGAAGAGCACCCAGGAGGATGAAAAGTGGGATTCTTGCTTTTTTCATCAGATGCTCCTTCTATCAAAAATTATGGATTCTTAACAACGATATCTTATCAGCATCGCTATTGCTTTCTCAATGAATTCTTGGCGGGCGCGTGAATCAAACGGTAAAAAATTTGGCTGCCCTTCAGGGGAGAGTTTAAGTTGTTTCGGGTAAAGAAATGGTTGGGCCGGGGCTGCCTGGCTGCCTAGAAAAGGGACCTAAAGAGCGGCCAAAATCTTATAAAATCTATCGAAACTATAGATTTACTCGGGATATTTATATTCTGAGCCGAGGAGGCTGTGGGGGATGAGAAAGATGATGAGCATGAGGAGAGCAGCGCCCAGAACCCACCCTCGAGCCGGTTTGCCTTTGCGGCCAGCGATGAGTGCGCCGGCCCAGCCGGCCATGGCAATGAGCGTCTTGTTGTCCGTTAAGTCAAACCCGAGCGGAAAGCCGGTCCACCAGGCGCCGAAAGCATATTTCTGGACCAGAGGCCCGAGGATAAAACCCCCGATAAAAAGCAATCCTGCGGTCCAGAGAACATATTTTCGAGGATGGGTTTTTCGGTCAAGCGCGGCCAGGCCGGCTCGGGTCGAAAAAAGCATCGCCAGGAACATGATGAGGACATGAGCCATGAGGACAGGAGAAGGAACCGCGCCTTTGAATCGAATGATGACCGGGTTTTCGCCGCTCAGGGAGACCTCTTCCTGGCTGCTCGTCAAAAAAATTCTGTAAGCCAGCTTGCCGGCCATCGGCTGTCGGGGGAGGTACCCGACGAGCTTTTCACCCTCTCTGGCTAAAGGAGTTTCTCTCCAGGCATCTTGGGTTTTGAACCTTTTATATTCCAGACGGCCGTTTATATCCAGGTTGCCAATTCTAATTGTAACAGGGCAATCAGAGAGGATTTCATGGCTCCGCGGCAGCCGGAAACGAACTTGTTCCCCGGCGATAGTGATTTTTCCCCGGAGGGGATAGGTCGGACCGGTAAGTCTTTGGTACACGGCGCTGGCAATAGTGATGAGGAAAGCAAGAAGCCATAAAAAAATCTTCTTCATGTGGACTCCTTTATATTGACACCGCCCGAAAATGGCTGTTGCTTTGATAAAGGCGGCCAGCCGAAAGAATGAATAAAATCGCTCCAGCCGAACCGGTCCATTCCACCCACTAACAGCAGGATTCCCACCCCGATGAGCACCAGTTCCCAGAAAACGCAGCTGGAGAAACTTATGAGAGAGGTCATTTTTCTTTCCCTCAAGTCAGTTTATACCATAAAAGAAACAGAGGCGAAAGATGATCGTCATCACCACCGGAATTGGCTCCACAAGACGCTGAGTCTGGACGATACAGAGATTCTCTCTGGCTCGTTCCTGGACATTGGGAATCAAAGGCGGCGGATGTTCATCCCACCGCTGATTTCGAGAACAATGCCTGTAGAGTATGGAAAATATCCTTTGGCCAGAGCGGCAACAGCTTTGCCCACATCTTCGGGATAGCCCCATCTTTTTTGGGGCACAAGGCCTTCGGCGATAAGCTGGTCGTATTTCTCTTTGACGGGCGCAGTCATCGCGGTCTCGATGATTCCGGGTCGGATTTCATAAACATGGATACCGTACTCGGCCAGACGGTCCGCAAACACCGTCGCCGCCTGGCTCAAGGCTGCCTTGGAGATGCAATATTCCGCTCGGGTGGGGGAGGAAACCGAGGCAGAGATGGAAGTGATAAAAACAATGGCCGGCCTGCTTTCTGGATTTTCCTTAACCTGCTTAACCATCTGGCGCGCGACCTTCTGAGTGAAGAAGAAAGGCCCACGGCAGTTGACGGCCATGACGCAGTCAAAGCTCTCGACGGTTGTCTCCAAGATATCTACCCGGGAAAGGGGCGCCACGCCAGCATTGTTAATGAGTATGTCGATTTTCCCATACTGAGCCAGGACCTCCTCGAGGATTCTTTGGTGTTCTTCCAGGTTGGCTATGTCTCCCCGGACGGGGATAAAAGCAGACCCGATTTCTTCCACTCTCTCCTTAACCTCGAAAAGACCGCTTTTCTTATTCTCTGGTTCGTAAACGATGTCTACGCCCGCGATGTCGAAACCCTCGCGGCTCAACTCGATGGCAATACCCCGGCCGATTCCCCGGCCAGCGCCAGTGATGAGAGCTTTTGGCTTAGGGCTCATGAGTTTTTCTCCTTTTCCGGCTGAAAAGTTCGCCCCATCCGGAAATCCTCCCAGACCCGCTCAAACCAGCCTTCCTCCACGGGAATGGGCCGGACATCTACCCATCTCTTGACAACTTTCCTTTTTCCTCGGAGAGAAATCTCCAGGATTTTTTGGTCGACAAGGGCGCCCGAGCGGTTCAGGGAAAAAAGCCACTCCTCTTCCAGCTCGGGACAAGGTTTCTGACCCCCATCGTCCAGGACGATGAAGGAACCCCTGCTTTTTCCCCCTTGACTGATGTATTCATGGATGGCCTCGAGATACAGAGCATGGGTGAGGCAGAGGTCGAGATTTTTAAAAGCAGTCGCAAGTTCGGTGACTGAACGAACTCGCATCTGGGTGCGCAATTTTTTGTCAAGCATCCATGCCTCATCCACTGCCTGCCGGATTTTATCGGGTTGACGGATTGCAGCTCCCCAGGCGGACATTCGCTGCTGAATTTCTTGCCTGGTTCGGGCGAGAAAATTTCTCTCCTTGAAGCTCGGGTCAAGGATTTGCCTGGCGAAGGCAATTTTTTCCTCGACCCGGCTCCTCACCCGGTCGAGGAAGATCCGGGGAGCGGGAGGAGGGGCGTTGTAGTTTCGAGCAATGAAGAGGGCTGCTCTCAAGGCACCTACCTGTCCGGAGTTGAGCGCCGACCCGCCGGGTCGTCGCACGCCGTGGCTGCCGTTGACCTCTCCCACGGGAAAGAGATGCTTGATGTTGGATTCCCACCAGATATTTCCCTTAAAACCTCCGTTGTTATGCTGGGCGCAGAGGGCAATCTCCAGAGGCTCTCTCGCCAAATCAATCCCGTGCTCCTTATAGATGGCGATGGCCGGCGGGTTCATCCTGGCCAGTCTTTGGAAGGGCGTTGGGAGCAAGGCCCTAGACCTGGCCAGGTAGTCATAGGCTTCGCGGTCGAGGAGGTCAAAGGAGAAGTCGTCCAGCTTGCCTTCGCCGCCTGGATTTCTTCGAAAATCAAGAAACACCCGACGTTTCCGTATGACCGTCTCCCGGTAAACAAGGAGGTCGATGAGCGAAGAGCCATAGCCGGCAATCTTCTCTGGGTCAAACGGCCATTGGTAGCCTTTAAGGAAGATGGCCGTGGCCAGCTTGCCCATATCAGGGAAAATTTCATTCAGGAATTGGCGTTCATCCCGGCCTTCAGAGTCTGTGGAGATATAGCGGGGAATGACCTGCTGGTAGGTTCCGGAAAGGTTCCACCGGAATTTCGTCGAGGCCAGACCAAACTGGGTTTCCGTGAGGTTCTGGGCTATGGCACCCGCTTCAAAAGCCAGGCCGTGCGAGCCAAGCTGGCTTGCCGGATACACGGATGTCTGGTAGATTCCGGCTGGACCGCCCGTCGCCAGGACGATGTTGGTAGCGTTGAAAAGAACAAAACCGAGGCTGGCTGACCGCAGGTTTTTTTTGTCTAAAGCAATCGCCCCGACCACTCGCTTGTCTTTTCCTTTACCCCAGGTGAGGAGAGAAATGACTTCATGCTGGTCGAAGACCGGGATTTTTCTCTTTCGGACCTCCCGCCCAAGAACTTCACACATTAACCTCGAGGTTAAAGGCCCAGCCGACGTTGCCCTTTGTCTGGGGTCATGGTCGGTCTTGTAGCCAACGAAAGCGCCATATCGGTCGTGGGGAAATGGGACGCCGAGCTCGACGAGGTCAAAAAAGGCGCGCAGCGACAAGGCGGCTTCAACAAGGGCGATATCCCCATGCATCGAGCCACCAGCTGAAAGGTCCTTGGCCATATCGTAGATTGAATCAGGCAACTTCCCGGCCAGGGAAAGCTTGTAGTAGGTTTGTTTGTCCGAGCCTGCGTTGCGCGATGTGCCCGCTGTCCAGTCTTCTGTGGCCAGAGCAATATCCTTGACGCCGAATCGATGAAGGGAAACCGCCGCTTTTAGGGCTGCCGCGCCGCTGCCGATGATCAGCGTGTTCAAGGAAAAGACAGGCAGCTGGAGTCCAGAGACCTTGATTTCGGTGCGCGTCATTTTATTTCCGCTCCTTTCTTGATGCTGGCCCGGTATTTCTGGGCGTAAAGCGGGGCATCCCGGACTACACAACCAACCGGGCCGCCGTGACGAAGAAGTTGGGAACACCGAGAGCAACCGACACAGGTATGCCGCGAATCAAGAAATCCTTTTCGAGCTAATTCATCCGGCCAGCCCGGATGGGCAAGCGATAGCCGGCCCACGCCCACCAGAGTGGCTTTTTTCGTTTGGAGGGAAGCTGCGGCTGCATGGGGGAAAAAGTGGCGGAGCCAGGAATAGCCCGCGCCTACGACAGGAAGCACGGGAAAAGACCGCTGAACCTCCGCCGTCAGCCGGATGTGACGGGCAACTCCAACAAGAGGATTTTCATCGGGGAGGGGATGGCCGAGGAGGGGCACATTATAGGGCCGTCCATAGTGCGGGTTATAAGCGGGAATGCCCAGAGAGACGCTGACCAGCTCGACCCCGATTTGAGCGAGCCCCACGACCAGGTTTTTAGCTTCACCGAGGTCTTCTTCTTTTTTTTCGTTCGGGGTCGACCCAAAGCCGTATGGCCAAGGTAAGCCGTCGACTGCGTTGATGCGGCTCGCGACGACAAGCCCCCTGGCCTCTTTCCTGATTCTGGTGACCGCTTCCAAAATGAAACGCGTCCTGTTTTCGAAAGAGCCGCCGTAGCGGCTGTGGAGCCGGCCTCTCGAAGCCAGGAGTTCAGAAACAAGATATCCATGGCAGGCCTTGATGTCGACACCATCAAACCCGGCTTCCCTGGCGAGGCGAGCAGCCGAAACAAACCGGTCGAGAAGGGCATCGAGTTCCTCATCGGTAATGACGGGATAATCAGGCGGAAGCCCCATCAGCCGGTCGAGGAGAGGGTTGGGCTGAGCGACAATGGGCGCAGGTTTACCCTCGGGCTTAGAAAAGCGGCCGGAGTGGGTGAGCTGAAGAAGGAGGAGCGGCGAATAATTCTGGCCAAATTTCCGGCCCGCTTCCCGTCTTGTCGAATCCACGAGCTTCTTGAAGCTGTCGAGTGTTTCTGGCTGGAGGAGGAGCTGATGCGGGTTGGAGCGGCCTTGCCGAACGACGGCCGTGGCTTCAAACCAGATGATGGCTGCCCCACTCCGCGCCCACCGTCGGTAGCGGCGGAAGGTCAGCTCGGTCGGACTTCCTTCTGTGGTCGCATCCGCCCCCTCCATCGGATGGATAACCAGCCGGTTGGGGAGGAGTCGGCCGGCGAGCTCAAGGGGACTAAACAGGACTGAAATATCGTCGGCCAAGGGGAGTTCAAGGCCGAGCTCAGCAATTTTTTTCTCGAGGCTGTCGCGATTTTTGAAGGAGAAGGCTTCGTGGCCCATGTCAGTTTTTTTCGCCCAGGCCTTTGGCCAGGTTTTTCAGGCGGCGAAGCCCGGCCCGGACTCGCTCCTCACAGTGGGCCGGCCAGTTGTCCCGCTCGACGGGAGAAATTTCTCCCGCTTCAACCAGTTTTTTTGTGCTCCGGGACAGACCCAGCAGATGAGCCAGCTCGACAGTCGTAAGGTCAGGAAAACGGAGGAGAAAGCCGGGTTCGAAAATCGGGATGAGAAAATGGCCGCCATGGTCTTCCAGACTGAAGTTTACCGGATTGGGAAGAGTCAGCAACAAACGCAAGATTTGCTCGAGGGCGAGAACGCCTTTTCCGACCTCTACCGGAAAAGAGAGCAAACCCTTTTCGACGAGAAGAAGGCCGCCATCCTTGATGTGGGTCATAACCACCCAGGGGAGGATTCGCTTGGTGGCGGCGACAGGCTCTTCGAGCATGGTAAGGAGGTTCATCGTATCGAGGCAGATGCCGAGGTAGTCGCCCGGCTCAGCTCCGGCCATTTCAAACAACCGGCGCAGCTCAAACGTGGTGAACTCGAAATGGGTCTCGACGGCCAGGATGACCCCATAATCATTGAGCATCGATTTGTGATGGCGAAGAGCGGTGGCCATCGCCCGGAGGTAAACTTCGGTCGGCAGGGAATCCTCCCGCCAGCGCATCAGGCCGCCCGAGCATGAACGCACGGCCCTGACCCCCAGGATAGAGGCCTGTTCGGCGGCGCGACGGTTCGTCTTAAAGATGTCTTTTGGTTCTCCAGTCTCAAGATGAAAAGGGATATGCTCGGCCCCGCCCCATTCCAGATAAAGGTTTTTCTCCCGGGCGTAGGCAGCAAGGTCTTCGAGGAAGCGGCGGTCAAGCCTTTGCTTTGGCGGAAGGTGAATCTCCGAGAATTGAACACCCTCCCCCCCATTCGCCTTTACCCAGTCGAGAACCTGGAAGGGAGATAGACGGAGGGGGCTTAAGGAGTAGCTATCCACTCCCACCCGGAATTTTTTTTTCGCTTTGTTTCTGCCCATTTTCTCCGCCTCAAGGCAACGGGCGGTTTTCTTGGTCTATAACTGTGACCTCTTTTTTTTGCTTGAAGATGCCCAGAACCAGGGATAGCTCCTTGATTCTAAGAACGGAACTGAGAAGAACATAAATCGACCCAGCCATTGCTGTCAGGATGACGACATAAAAGAGGCGAGATCCCAGTCCTGCTTTCTGAAGGTCAAGGGGGAAGAATGCCTGGAAGGCGACAAGAGAAACGCCGACAAAAAAGGAGCAGCCGAGCATTCGGGCAAAGCTCATTCCGAGGTCACCGAGGTCAAGCGGGCCAACTCGCCGGATGAGAAGAGCAAGCAGAGTGGACATATTGACCATGGCGGCCATCGCCGTCGCCAGGGCGAGCCCCTTAAACCCAAGCGGACGCATAAAGGCGAGGTTGAGCCCGATGTTAACGCCCACCGAGAGGATGCTCACCTTGACCGGGGTTTTGGAGTCGCCGAGTGAGTAAAAGATTGGCGCCACTACTCGGACGGAAGCATAGGCAAAAAGGCCAAGGGCATAAAAAAGGAGGGCTTGGGAGGTGAAAATGGTATCGGTGAAGGTGAACCGGCCGTGTTGATAAAGAAGAGCAATGACCGGCCTGCCCGCCGTAGCTAGGAAAAAGATGGATGGCAAGGTCAGGAAAAAAACAAGCTTGAGGGAAGAAGCACAGGTGGAAAGAACGTTCGGGATATCCTTTCGGGCGGCATAGGTAGAAACTACGGGCAGCGTGACCGTAGCTATGGCAAAACCGAAGACACCCAGCGGGAAGTGCATCAGCCGGAAACTGTAATTCAAGTAGGAAGGGCTTCCTTGAGGAAGGAGTGAGGCGATGATTGTGTTGACAAGAATGTTAATCTGCGTCGAAGCTAAGCCCATGATGGCGGGCAGCATCAGTCCGATGATGCGGCGAACTCCGGGGTCGGCGAAGGAAAGAACAGGCTGATAACGATAGCCCTCGCGGCGGAGCGAAGGCTGCTGAAAAGCCCACTGACCCACCCCTCCGAGGAGGACGCCGATGGCCATGCCGATGATCCTTTGTTCGAAGAGGGGGCAGATGGTGAAGCCGGCCAGGATCATACCAAAGTTGAACCAGACCGGGGCAAAAGCAGGCACCCCAAAATGGCGGAGGGAATTGAGCATCCCCATGGAAACTGCCGCCATCGAAACAAGCAAAAGGAAAGGAAACATGATGCGAGCTAAAAGGGCCGTTAGCTCCGATTTTCCGGGGATGGCACTGAATCCAGGGGCGATGAGGTCGACAATCAGCGGCGTCGCCAGGATGCCGACTAAGACGACTCCGCTGAGCACCACGAGGAGGGCATTGACGACCAGATTAGCCAAGCGAAAAGCTTCTTTTTTCCCCTTATTGACAAGATAATCGGTAAAAACGGGGACAAAAGCCGCTGAGAGGGCTCCTTCGGCGAAAAGGTCACGCAGGAGGTTAGGAATGCGGAAAGCAGCCACATAGGCGTCAGTCGAAAAACCGGCCCCGAAGAGAAAAGCAAAAACTTGCTCACGGAGAAGACCAAAGATTCGCGAGACAAGAGTGGCTGAGCTGACCAGGGTTGCCGAGCGGGCGACTTTATCTTTCTGGTCCGACATCTATGCTATAACCGGAGCGAAGAGGAGGAAGCAACTTTTTTCTCCCACTAAACAGTAGAAAAAGCTTATAACATAGGGCCTGAGGGAAGTCAAAAATATCCTCTACACGAAATTTGCCGATAGAATCACCCCACGGGTCCTGTCGCGGTTCACCCCCGGCGCCCCTCGGGGGTGGGATTCGTCAGACCACTCGTTTCCCACAGCGGCTTCGTGGTTTGCTCCTCCTTTGCCCTTGACAGCACCATAGGTTTTTTAGGATATTTTGAGATCTTCGAAGTTTTTGAAGGAGAAGACGATGCTCCGTGACATCCAGGAAGCTTTACTCAAAGGAAACAAAACGGAAGTGGAAAGGCTCGTGGACCTTGCCCTGGCTTCGGGATTTTCAGCCGCTCAGGTCCTTAACGAAGGGTTGATCGTTGGGATGGACAGGCTGGGAGTGCAATTCAAGAATGGCGAGGTCTTTATTCCTGAGGTCCTTGTTGCCGCCCGGGCGATGAACGCTGGTCTCGCCAGGCTCGAGCCCTTGCTCGTCAAAGAAGGGGTGAAGCCAAGGGGCACTGTCGTCATCGGCACGGTCAAGGGCGATCTCCACGATATCGGAAAAAACCTGGTCTCGATGATGCTCCGGGGAGCCGGATACAAGATCATTGATTTAGGAATTGATGTCTCGGCCGAGAAATTTGTCGCGACGGCCAAGGAGACGAAGCCAGATATCATTGGAATGTCCGCTCTCCTGACAACAACCATGGTCCAGATGAAGAGCATCGTCGCCAGCTTGAGGGCGAACGGGGTCGGCATCCCGGTTATCATTGGGGGTGCACCTGTAACCCGCGAGTTCGCTACTGAAATCGGGGCCGAGGGATATGCGCCGGATGCTGCCAGCGCTGTTGAGGAAGTTGGCCGACTTCTGGAGGGGAGGACTCATTCCTGATGATTTCCGGTTCGGGCGGCCTTTTCCTTTTTTCATGACACCGCGAGAAATAGTCCGGAGAACCCTGGAGTTCCAGTCGCCGCCCCGAATTCCGCGCCAGCTCTGGCTCCTGCCCTGGGCAGCTGAGCATTATCCGCGGGAAGTTGCTGAAATTCAGGCTATGTTTCCTGATGACCTTGTCTCCTCTCCCCCCTTTTATCAACAGGCGCCGAGGACAGTCGGTGAAGAATACAAGCCGGGCGTTTTCGTAGACGAGTGGGGGTGCGTTTTTGAGAACAGGCAATCCGGAGTCGTGGGTGAAGTCAAAGAAGCGCTTCTCAAGGACTGGAAAGAATGGGAAACCATCCGGGTCCCCAGGGAGAGGTTGAGTGTCGACCAGGAAAAGGTGGATGATTTTTGCCGGAGTACCGATTGTTTTGTCCTGGCCAGCACCCGAGTCCGACTTTTCGAACAGCTCCAGTTCATCCGCAAGCCTGAAAACTTTTTTCTTGACCTCGTCGACCAGCCGCCCGAGCTTTTCCTCTTGCTTAACCGCATCCACGCTTTTTATTTAGAAGAAATGACTCTCTGGGCAGAAACGGAGGTCGATGCGCTCGTCTTCAGCGACGACTGGGGGAGCCAGAGTTCTCTTTTTATTTCTCCTTCCCTGTGGAGAAGGATGTTTAAGCCTCTCTATGCGGAATACGTGGAGATTGGCCATCGCTACGGAAAATATGTTTTTATGCACTCGGATGGCTATATTGCTGAGATTCTTCCAGATTTGATTGAAATTGGCCTCGATGCCCTGAACGCTCAGCTTTTTTGCATGAATATTGAAGAGCTGGGCAGGAATTACGCTGGAAAGCTGACCTTCTGGGGGGAAATCGACCGGCAGTATCTTCTTCCCTTCGGAACACCGGAGGAAATCACGACCGCAGTAAAAAGATTGTATGATTCTTTTTATCGCCAGGGCGGAGTCATTGCCCAGTGCGAGTTCGGCGTGGGCGCCAAGCCCGAAAACATTAAAGCTGTTTTCCAGGCCTGGCAAAATTTTTCAAGATAAGAATTTTTGCTATAATGACCTTAAAGAGAATTATCCAAGGAGGATAAAGTGAAGGCAAAAAAGCGGTGGGGAATTATTCTCGGAATGGGATTGCTGGTTGTCAATCTCGTATCGGTTAAGGCCAAGGATGTTCAAATCTCCAGTCAGTGGGCAGCATCCCCTCCCAAGCTTGATGGCCTCAGCGAGGATTGGCTCGCCGAGAAGATGAACATTGAGAAGAGCGTCAGTGTAGACTACGCTTTTTGCAATGACAGCCAGAATCTTTATATCCTTTTAATTTTTAAAGACCCTAAATTTCTCAGTTCTATCGACGCCACCGGCCTCACCATCTATGCCAACACCATGGTCAAAAAAAACAAGGATTTCGGAGTGAGGTTCCTAAAAAAGGTCGTCACGCCCGACGAATTGATCGCCATGATGGAAGCCAAAGGGACGACTCTGGCCGAAGAAAGAAAGCAGGAGATCCGCAGGAACAAGCAATTTGTCCTCTATGAGGCTGATGTCATCAACAAGAAGGGCGAGGTCGTGGCCGCGGCGGATGCTCCTGAGGACGTGGAGCCTCCCGCCTTCCGCTCGATGAGACAGGGGAAGTTTGTTGTCTACGAATTCCGGATTCCCATGGTGGCCAGGAATCTCCATCCAGCGGGAGTTGGAGCAAAGCCGGGCCAGACGCTCAAGGTCGGGTTTGAATGGGGAGGCATGACCAAAGAGATGCGGGAGGCCATGGCCGCCCAGCTTGGAGCTGAAGGGGTAAGAGCTCGAGCCATGGATTCTGGATGGGGAGAAACGGGAAGAGAGGAAGTAGAAGGTACCGCCATGGGCGATTCGAGCCCCTCTCTAGCCAGGATGAGAAAAGGACCCAAGAAATATTCTTTTTGGGTGGATGTTAAGCTGGCCAAGAGCGAATAATCCCCCTTTTCCGCTCGATTCTCCTGATCACGATTGGATCCAGACAAGAAGAGCTCCAGCCACTGCCAGGAGGAGAGCCATAAGCTTTGCCCGGGTGACTTTTTCCTTGAGGAAGAGAGCTCCAAGCACAAATATAAAAATCGTATGAAGCTGATTGAGAGGAGCCGCGACTGAAGCCAACGTATGTTTCATCCCGCCCATCCAAGTAACGAGGCCGACATAGGCGCCCAGAAAAGAGGCGGGGAACATGGCCGGCCAGTTGGAAAAGCTGGCCAGAGGCCGGAGCAATCTCCCTCGGCTTGAATTAAGCAGGAGGAAGAGAGCCAGGACGAGAGTAGAAACACCGATGCGCCAGAGCGTTGCCCAGAGAAGAGGTGTGCGGCTAAGAAGGGGTTTCATCAAAACAATACCAGCTGCCTGGGTTAGCATCGCCAGTGCTCCGAGAGTTACGCCTGTAAGAAGTGCTTGGCGTGCTGGCATGGCATCGCTTCTTTTTATGGCAATGAGCACGACGGCCACGAGGATAAGAAAGACCCCAGCCCCTTGATGCGGCTGAATCCTTTCGCCGAGGAAAAGAAAAGACAGAGCGATGACAAAAGGGCTGTAAAGGCAATCGACGATTGCGGTCAAGCTGGCGCCGAGCGAATTGAGGCAGTAAAAGAAAAGGGTATCAGAAAGTGCGATGCCGGCTAGGCCACTCAAGGCCATTATCCCATAGTCTTTAAGCGGGAGATGCGGTAGGAGAGGATGACCAAGAATGATTAGAGTCAGAGCGAAGAGGGCTGTCGCCAGGCTGCTTTTAAAAAAATTGAGGCTGATCGGATGAACACTCCGACCGGTCACGCGGAAGAGAATCACGGCGACAGCCCAGAAGAAGGCTGAGCTAATAGACAGGATTTGGCCAAGATAGGGAGCGTTTTCGAGCGACTGGAAGAAAGCCTCCATGTTAGAAACGGGCGGCCATTTATAACAAAGACCATAAAGAACGTCAACCATCAAAGAGATTGTCGTGATATCGAGTGCACCTGATGGGTGGCGTAATTCGCGGGACGGCCCTGCCCGAAGTGGTAACATTTGTTCCCCTCTTAGTTCGCAAATGGGGAAGGGGAGATTGGTATTTTAAAAACTAAGTTTGGGAGTGTCTCCAAATTTCTTTTCGACCCGAGCTCTTGCCGCCACCGTTCATGGTGGGGGAGTATTAACAAGATAGAACTATGATTCTGTTAAACCTGAAGTGTTGGCTTAGGTAATGGTACGTCTATTGGCTCATAATTGCCCTTTCCAGTTTTTGGGGAGTTATTTCAGAACAACATGAAGGCTTGAGCCGGGAGTCACTTGGGCTCTGGTGATTCAGAACCGCAACATCTCTTATTCAACCGATGGCAAATGGAGATTCGGCTTGACAATATGGGTATTTTGGCATAATATGTCGATAAATAATCGACATAATATGCACAATGCTGAATATCATTGATATAAGAAACCAGATTCAGACAGAAATTTTTGATTATCAAACTCTGGTCAGCGCTCTTTCTGGCCTTTCTTCACCCAGAGATAAAATCACCGACCTGCTGAGAAAGGGCGCAATAATCAGGGTGAAAAAGGGACTTTATGTATTTGGTGATAAATATCGCCGGCATCCTTATTCACCGGAGCTTCTAGCCAATCTTATTTATGGACCGTCTTATTTATCCCTTGACTATGCGCTTGCCTATCACGGCCTGATCCCTGAGAAGGTTACTGCTCTGACTTCGGTTACCACCAGCCGGTCTCGACGATTTATAACCCCGGTCGGACTTTTTACCTACAGGCAAATCCCGGTGAGGGCCTTTCAGACCGGGTTTAGGAGAGAAAGGGCCAACCATAATCAGTTCTTTTTTGTTGCTCTACCAGAGAAGGCTTTGGCGGATAAAGTCGTTTCTGTTCGTGGAATGGGAATTAGTTCTATTAAGGAGCTGACCGCGTTCCTGGAAGAGGACTTGAGAATCGATATTGGCGCACTCGGGTCATTTTCGGCCGAAAGAATTGAAGAATATGCTCTGGCCTATCGGTCGCTGAAATTAAAATTTTTCGCTCGACTGGTCAAAAGACTAAAAAGAAATCAAGAGGGCGAACATGAATGAAGCCGTAAAGCAGATCCTCGATGAGTATGAAATAAACTCTTTGAGTGACTGTTTGTGGGCCCTAAGGGAAATAATTCAACAGATTGCTCTATTAGGGTTGTGGAGGAGCAAGGTTTTTGAAAAGGTCGCCTTTTATGGAGGCTCCGCCCTGAGAATTCTTTATGGAATCGATAGATTTTCAGAGGACCTTGATTTTTCGCTCCTACAAGTTAGTTCGGATTTTTCTCTTGCAGAATATACCAGCGCTTTGAAAAGAGAGCTTTTAGCCTTTGGGTTTTCCGTCGAGGTTGAGGGCAAGCCGAAAAAGGAAAAATCCACGGTCGAGACGGCCTTTTTAAAAGCCAATACCAGGAAATTAATGCTCTCCACCGAAGTAAACCAGGAATTCATTCAGCAGGTCCCTCCAGCTCAGGTGCTTAAAATAAAACTGGAAGTGGATGTAAACCCACCTTCGGGCTTTTTCACAGAAATGAAATTCCTCCTCAAGCCTATTCCGTTCGCTATCAGAGTGTTCACCCTTCCAGACCTTTTTGCCGCTAAAATGCATGCCCTACTCTGTCGTCAGTGGAAAAGCCGGGTTAAAGGAAGGGATTGGTATGACTTCGTTTGGTTTGCTGGTTATCATCCGGAATTGAGATTATCACATTTAGACCAGCGAATGCGCCAGACCGGTCATTGGACTGGCCAAGCCAAGTTGAGTGAGAAAGCATTTCACACGCTTCTGCGGGGAAAAATAGAAGAAGTGAATATTGAGCAAATCAGGAGAGAAGTGGAACCGTTTGTTAAAGATCCGGCTTCTCTTGAGGTTTGGTCGAAAGAATTTTTTTTAGATGTTGCCCGTCAAATCAAAGTTATTTGAGAGGTAAAAAGCCCAAGGTCGCCAGAGGGATAAGCTTAGGCAAAACGAAGTTAGAAGAAGTAGTCAGCGGCGAAGAGCAAGCGCAGATTGGTCGCTGTTCTAACGGGACGCACTCGTCTCTGGATATTGCGAGCGCTATATATAGCTGAGGTCAGCTCTACTTCATGGCTTAGGCGGCCTTTATTGGAGATAAAGACAAGGCCGGGGCGGCAAATCCAATAAGATGGTCAATGGTGCCGCCGCGACTGTAGAGGGGCTGGTCGGGAATCGCGACAGGACCATCGGGGATTCTATCGGCAAAATAAAGGGCTATGGCTGTATTTGACAGAGCTCGGTCGCAATCTGTATATTTGAAAAGCCCAATTTAAGGGGTCAGAGGAAAGACTTACGGCCGGTGAACAACAAGATTGTCGTTATTGATGACGACCGGGTGACTCTTCGGCTGATTGAGGGAATCCTCACCCGCAGCGAATTCACTGTTCTCTCGGCCCGCGACGGAGAAACTGGCTTCAAGCTTGTCCAGCAGGAAAAGCCGGACATCGTCATCTGCGATTTTGTCTTGCCGAAGATGGATGGCATCGAAGTCTGCCGAAAAATCAAGGAGGACCCAGAGTTAAAACGAACGAAGGTTATCCTGATGACGGCTGTATACAAAGGAGCGACGGCAAGAGACGCTCTCCATGACTCCACGGCCGATGAGTTCATCGAAAAGCCTTTTGAAACATCCACATTGATGAAAAAAGTTTACAAGCTCTGCCAGGAAATCGCTGAAGCCGAGGAATAAATCCGAATCCTGAATCCGGAGTGATAGGATGAAGCAAGTAACATGCGCGGGAATTATTGTTGCCGACTTGATTGCTGCCGACTTGCCCCGGGTGGCTCCTGCGGGGGGGATTACTTTCACTCCTCATGGAATCAATGTCCATATCGGCGGCCATGCCGCCAACGTGGCCGTTGACCTTGTCGGCCTGGGACAGAAAGCAACCCAAATCAGGTGTCTCGCTGCCGTGGGGAAGGATGTGTTTGGTTTAATTCTGGAGCGGGCGCTGAAGCGGTATGGCATCTCGACCCGCCTCCAGCGGATAGCTGCGGCCAACACTTGTGTTGACCTTATTCTCGTGGTCAAGGGACAGGACCGCCGTTTTCACTGCCATGTTGGTGCGAACGCATTTCTGGATTCGGGTTTTGTCCTTCGGACGGTTCAACAGGACAGGCCATGGCTGTTTTATCTCGGCGGCGTCGGGCTGATGGCCCGCCTTGACGGAGAACTGGCCAGCCTCATGAAAGAAGTGAAAAAGCTGGGAAGCCTGACTTTTGTCGACCCCGTTCCACCTGTCGACCATCAATGGGACCATCTCCGCCGGGCTCTGCGATGGATTGATGTTCTTCACTGCAACGATGCGGAAGTGCGTCATCTCACGGGTCGACCGGGAATAAGGGAGGCGATTCAGCAAATCCTCAGTCATGGCACAGGACTCGTTGTGGTTAGTCGGGGAGAGAAAGGTGTAGTCGCGGGCAGGCAGGGGCGGTTGATGACGCTGGATTCATTCCAGGTGGAGACACTCGACCCGACTGGAGCGGGAGACGCTTTCTGTGCCGCTTTTATCCGTCGAATAGTCCAGAAAATTCAGGCTTCTACTAGGGTTAGTCTCGATTGGACTGACCAGGAGCTTGCGGATATGCTGGTCGAAGCAGAGGCAGCCGGAGCGGCCTGCGTCACTGGAATTGGTACTACCTCGGCGGTAACAAGAAAAAATGTAAAATCTCTTCTTGAGTCCCAGGCTGCTCAGGTTTGGAAAACCCTGCGCTTCTTTCCCCTCTGAAGTCGGTTTTTCTTGAACGGGGACAATCATTTTTCTATAATGGGTTTTCACCAAGAAATGGCTCGGAGGATGGAGAAAACAATGAAAAAAATACTTTTGTCGATGGTGATAATAGGATTGATTCCGGCGATTATTTTTCCTCAAGTCCAGGGCAAGGCCAGGCTCAGAGGAGTCGTCTACGATGAAGAAACCGGTCAGCCTTTGGCCGGCGTGACCGTAAAGCTCTATTTTGAGCCTTTGGCTGCCTACTATCTTCCCAACCCGGTTACAGACAAAGAAGGGAAATGGGGAGCCTATTACATAAGAACGGGCAGATGGGAGCTGGAATTCGAAAAACCGGGCTATGCTCCCCAAAAGATGAGCTACAACGTGGTTTTTGCTCCGGGCTCGAGAGAAGAGCTCCTGACCACGCGTCTTCGGAAGATTAAGGGTCTTGATATCACAGATAAAATCGTTGAGGAGGTGAACAAGGGCAACAAGCTTTTTGCGGAAAAGAAATACGAGGAGGCGCTGGCAGTGTTTGAATCCATTCTGGCCAAGAATCCTGAGGCTGATGTGATTAACAAGAACATCGGCAATTGTTATTTCGCCATGGAAAAATACGACCAGGCGATAGAATTCTACATGAAGGTCTATGAGAAACATCCCGAATTGCCGGATATTTTGCAGGCGATTGCCAATGCTTACAACAACAAGGGAGAAAAAGAGAAGGCCGTGGAGTGGTATCAGAAGGTCAAGCTGGAAGACATCAAGGATGTGACTACAGCTTACAATGCCGGAGTCGGCCTGTATAATTCTGGTCGCCCCGGCGACGCCATTCCATATTTTAAGAAAGCTATCGAAATCGACCCGGAGTTTGCGGATGGCTATTTTCAACTGGGCATGGCCTCGGTCGCCGTTTCCAGCCTTCCGGACGCGATTGAGGCACTGAGGAGATTCCTCGAGCTTGCCCCCGACTCCCCTCAGGCGTCGGTGGCCAAATCTGTTCTGGAGGCTTTGACGAAAAAATGAGGCGCATCGGCGAATACACCCTCAAGCAATTAGAGAAACAGTATGAGGCTGACCTCTTCGACGATTTTCTTCCTTTTATGGACAAGTTTGTTGTCGACCATGAACGGGGAGGCTTTATCACTAATGTTGACCGCGATGGGACGCCTCACAATACAATCAAAAATACTTGGTACTGCGGTCGTGGCATCTGGGTCTATTCTTTTCTTTATAATAATCTGGATAAAAACCAAAAATACCTGGATATTGCCGAGAAATCAGTTCGCTTTGTCCTCCGTCATACCCCTAAGGGAGATTCTCTTTGGCCGCCTGAGTTCACCAAAGAAGGCGAACCTATTGCACTGGAGGGGCAGTTCATCGGGGGAAAATACTACCCCGTGAGCTTGGAGGTTTCAGGAGACCTTTTTATTGCTAATGGCCTGGCTGAATTTGCCAAGGCAGCAGGAGATTTTTCGTACTGGGAGAAGGCCAAGGAGATTGTTCTCAAGTGTGTGAGGGTTTTCGACAAACCTGACTATGCCCCGACCGCTGTTCAGGTCTATTTGGGAAAGGATGCTCCGACAATGCCCGGCGCCCGGATTATGGGTGTGTCCATGCTGCTCCTTAATGTTACCCAGCAGATGCTGGCTACACGGGAGGATGCGGAGCTCGCGGCGGTCAACCAGAGGGCAATCGACGCCATCCTGGGGAAACATTACAACCCCGAATACGACTTGCTCAACGAGGTGCTCGAACATGACTGGTCTCGGCCTGAAAATGCCTACCGTCATCTGGTCTATACTGGCCATGCGATTGAGACCATGTGGATGATGCTCTATGAGGCTGTCCGGCGGCAAGACAGCGAGCTTTTCCGGAGAGCGGAATCCCTGTTTAAACGTCACGTTGAGGTTGCCTGGGACCCTGTTTTTGGAGGATTCTTCCGCGGCTGCAAGGACGTCTATGCCCATCTCTGGATTCTGGATAAGCCACTCTGGACTCAGGAAGAGGTTTTAATCGGTACCCTTTATCTGGTCGAACATACTGGCTCCAGCTGGGCTCAGGAATGGTTTGCCCGGACTTTCGCCTTTGTCCAGGACAAATACTCGCTCCGCCGGCATGGGTTCGCCCTCTACGATGATTGGCCCGACCGATTGGTCACGTTCGTCCGGCATCATGCCCGAGTGGAAATTTTTCATCATCCCCGGCATCTCATGCAGAACTTGCTGAGCGTGCGCCGTCTCCTCCGTCGCCGAGGTCGACCATCGGGTTTCCTTGCCTCTTGAATTCTTTTTATAAAGGAAACACGACATTGAGGAATTTTCGGATAAACTTATGGTTGGTTTATCTTTTTGCTCTGAATTTTTGTCTTTTGTTTTGCTCCGGGCCTGGTCATACGCCCGAGCGCATCCGGCAAATTTCGACAGTTTGTCTTCTCGACAGTCCTGAGAGTCAAAACAAAAGGCATGTCCTGGCGATGCTTCGTCAAGTGGAAAAGGCTCCCTTCGAACATCTCGTTGTTTTGCCTTTTGCCCCTTTTCTTGTCTTCGAGGAGGGACGAGAAAAGGAAGAACTCCGGGATTTCTTTGATTTGGCCAGGGCAAAAAGGGCGACCCTCGTCCTCGGCCTCAGCGAAAAGGCAAAAGATGGTCAGTTCTATCATTCGTCTTTAATCCTCAGTCCCCGAGGACAGATACTGGGTAAATACAGGAAGAGCCACAGGCTTGCCTGGGATGATGGAGAGTTTGCTCTTGGAAACGACTTGCCCGTCTTCGAGACTCCTTGCGGAAAGGTCGGGCTGACGTTAAGTTCGGATTTTTACTTTCCTGAAATCTATGAGGTTCTCCGGATGAAGGGAGCTGAGATCCTCGTCTGGCAGCATTTTCCCGAACGCCTGAGGGAACATTTCCAATGGTTTCCGCTTCTCTTCGCTCGAGCGATGGATTCCCACGCTTTTCTCATCATGGCTCACTACGCTGACGCGAGGACTTATATCACCAATAATTTTGATTACGGGATGAAGGGAGCGGCCTTTGGCCGGAGCATGGTTATCGACCGCTCGGGGACCATCAGAGCCGACACAGGCTATCGGGCCGGCGTGGCCACCGTCCGCCTCAATCTTGACGAGAGAAAAGTCGATGTCTACTCCGATACGCCGAATTTTGAAAACTTGTTTTACGTCCCCAACAACGGAGGGAGGGCGGCTTTCCGCTCGCTGGCTGAGCCATGGCAAAAGCCAGAGCTCCCGCCTTTCAAGAAGAGACAGGCCAGGATTGCTGTCGCCTATTGTGGGAGCGATGAAATGTGGCGAGACGGCGAATATCCAGCCACGGTCCTCGAGCTTCTCCGCCGGGCAGAGGAGTTCAAGCCTGACCTGGTCCTTTTCTCTGAGAATTCGGTCCGGAATATCAACCACCCCGAAGTTCAAAAGGGGCTGAAAGATATCTCGCGCTGGGCGGCGGCTCAAAGATGCTATGTGGCCATCGGGGGCATCGGGGACGAGGAATACCCGAATGGAGCGGCTCGAATCTGGGACCGGCAGGGTCGGCTTGTTTACTCTCAGCCTATCTACTGGATGGGGGGAATCGAAAACCTTAAAGTCCTGGACACCGATTTTGCCCGCATCGCGGCCCATACCTGCGGCGACCTTTTCCAGTTTCCAATCGACCGCGTCCTTGCGCTCCAGGGGGCTGAACTCATCCTTGACCCCAGCCAGATGTGGGGGCCAGACGGCTACCACAATGAGCTTCTTCTTCGAGCTCGAGCAATTGATAATGGCTGTTATATTGCTTGCGCCCACTGGAATACTTCTGACCCCGGGTTGCGGAGTGTTATTGTCGACCCCTATGGCGGGATTATTGCCTCGTCCAGTTTCCAGAAAAAAGGCATCATTTTTGCAGATATCGACTTTTCTGTCGAAAAGATTTATTACGCCGGGTTGAATCCGGACCAGCCCCAACCCGGGAAAGAAGGCATCCCGGCTTATTTTACGCCTGACCTCCCAGACGTTTTTTCCGGCTGGCGCAACCATGTTTTCAGCTCTCGCCGGCCAGAGCTCTACTCCATCCTCCCGATGGAAAACGAGGTCACCCGGCGTTACATCCGGAAGGACTTGCAAAAAAAGGAGGAAACAAGATGAGCGAGATTGGCATTGGCGTGATTGGCTGTGGCTTCATGGGGAAGACCCAGGTGGAAACCATTTCTAAATTTGTCCACGGAGCCGCGATGAGGGCCGTTTACGATAGCCATCAGCAAGCGGCCGAAGAAGTCGCCCGCAAATACGGGATTGCGGCCGAGAAGTCCCTGGAAGCACTTCTCGAACGGAGCGACATTTCAGCCGTGTTCATCGAAACCCCGCACTTTCTCCATGCTGAACAAGCCCTGGCGGCCATCGCCGCCGGTAAACACGTGATGATTGAAAAACCGATGGCCCATACGGTCGAGCTGTGTGACGAGATCATCCGCCGGGCGGAGGAAAAAGGAGTCCTCGTTTCAATCGTCTTCAGTCAGCGCAGCCGGGATTGTAACCTCAAGGCCAAAGAGCTCATTGACCAGGGTGCCATCGGTAAGATTCACCAGATTGTTGAGTTCCATCTTCTAGCCGGTGGTCTGGTCAAGTTTCCCAAGTGGCAGAGCGAAAAAGAGAACCTGGGCATCCTTTTTGGCCATGCGATTCATTGTTTCGACCGCATCCGCTGGCTCACGGGGGCTGAGTACGAGACAGTCTATGCCCGGTGCATGAGTATGGACCCGGCGGCCGTGGTTGAGGCTTCCTCGATGGTCCTGATGACCATGACCGATGGCACGGTCGTTAGCCTCTGGAGTTCAGGCGAGCTTCCACCCCCTTCTTTTCCCCGGCGCGAGTTTTCGGCGATGATTGTCGGCGAAAAAGGGCTTATGGACCTGGATGCCTATGGAGAGCTGCTCATCAACACCAGCGGCAAATGGGAGGTTGCAGCCCGGCAAGAGCCAGTCGATTGGGCGGGGAAAGGATTCCTCGACCCGGTGCGGTTGCAATCCTTCAAGCGGCATGCTCAGGGATTCATCGATTCGATCCGGGAAAAAAGGAAGCCTCCGGTCACCGGATGGGACGGCCGGCAGGCGGTCGCGGCTGCCCTGGCCGCTTACGAATCGAGCCGAACGGGGAAAGTCGTGAAGCTATGAGAACGCAACCTTGACCAGAAAGGAGGAGTGGACGATGAGGCCAATCAGATTTGCCAAATGGACACCTTATCTTGTCTTTCTTTTCATAATAGTCGGGCTGGGCTTTTTTTCGGTCGGGCTTATCTCCACAGAGCAACCTTTGAAGGCGGGCGAAGAAGGGAAAGGACCGTGGTGGATGAAGGAAACCGCAATGACCGGGGAGGGCATTTTTGTCGACCTGAAAAGTAAACCCTGGTGGGATCGAGCGAAAACCCTCCGGCCCGGGGAAAGTTCCGTCATCGAAGAAGGGGAAGGAAAAGGGAAAATGCTCGTCCGCGGCGAGAGGATAACGAACCGGGCAGGAATGGAATTTGACGCCATTGTCTGGGTCCTCGATGACGACGAAGACGGTAGCAATCACTATGGCGGCGATTCCGATTCAGATTGCTATGTGGCTGACTGGGACCGCGACGGCCTTGTTGACCGTCTGGTCGACTACCAGGACCTTGACGGCGATGGCGACCCGGATGAAATGGACATCCGCTATTTTGATAAGGGTCGGCTGAACTATGCCTGGTTTGGAATTGACGTCGACGACGACAGCATCATGTGGAGCCTCCGCGGTTACGAGTACGGAGGAGAAAGCTATTTTGAGAGCGATCCTTACGGGGATAATATTTTTTACATGAACAAATTGAACCCTACGGCCGGCACTTGGTCGCCGATTTCCGAGTGCCCATTCGCCTTCTACGACACCGATGGCGATGGGTTTAGCGAGGTCGTCGTCCGGGTCAGTGCCGTCCCCCTGGCCTATGACCCTGCGGTGGACCCCGATTATGCCAATAATGCCTATAACCGGCCATGGGAAAGTTTGATGGCCGATATGGGCATTGTCAACATCCGCTACAGTTTTGACATTGACAAAGGAAGCTCGAAAAAGAGACCTCTTCATTATGATTTTGGATTTAACATGGTTGGCCGGTTGCCCTACCAATTCCCGGGCATGAACCATTTCAATCCCAAAAGACGACCCCCTCAGGTGACCGCATTTATTTCCTGGAAAGAAGTTCGCGCTGTGGCCGACAGCTATCCTGCCCGCGAGACGGGTTTTTCCTGGCATGAAAATTTTGATGAGACAACCGCCATCGGCTATGGGGATTACAAGCTCGAAGACTGGCGCTGGGAAGGTGTATTTTGGGTCTGGGAACGACGGTTCATGGAAAACACCGGCGGGCCCAATCAGAAATGGAATGTCCGCCGGGAGTGGAGGAGCCAGCCCACTTCCAAACGCGAACTTTATTACAGCGAAGTCGACCGCCGTATCCATCTTGTCGGAGCTGAAGAGGGATGGATTCAGGTGGGAAATTTTGGGGGGCTGGGTCCAATCGGTGAAATCCGGATGTTTGACACAGATGGCAACGGCTTCTTCGACCGGTGGGAATTTTACCGGACAGGGAGCGCCTCGCCCGTTCGCGTCGCGGCCGTCCGAGACGAGCGAGCTAAACGGCTCGAGTTTGACCTTGACAAACTGTCGGCTTTTTACACGGAGGAAGTTTTACCCAGGGCTCAAGCCGCAAACAGCAAACTCATGGCCGCGATGTCCGAGCTCAAGCCTTTTTCACTTCCCGAGGGCCTGGAGGCAGCCATGCTCACTGGGCCGCCGAATTATCGCCGTTATGCTCAAGACATTGCTCGGGAGCTTCAATATCTTGACCTCAGGGATTATTTTCATCAGGAAGCTAACGCCATCCTTCTTGCGGATAGCGCCGATAAATCGGGCAAAGAATTTGCTGGCGACCTCCGCTGGTTGAAAAGGGGGGCGACCCCGGACATCATGGAAATAACTCCGAACTCCCACACTGCCTGGAAGCTTGCTTTGATGCTCAAAGAGCTGGATGTAGCCTACGGTCAGGGTGATTACGATACCGCAGTGGCGGTTCTCCGGGCGATTAAGGAATCTGGCGTTTTCGGCCCGAAAGCCGCATCCCCAGGCCGAGGACAAGCATCGCCAAACTAGCGGCGGTGTTTAGCCCAATTACCTTAGGAGAGGCGTGTCGGGCAGCGGTCCATCCAGCCACGGCCAGAAGAACAAGTCCATAAAAAACAAGGGCGAGGCCGACTATCGAGAATGGGGAACGGCGCGCCCTCTCGGGCCCTCCTTCAGGGACACTCGGGACGTCCATCCGGGCAATGAATTCTTGAGCTCTTTTTTTCTCTTCTTCGGGCGGACGGTGAGTGGCAGAGCCAATCCACATCCCGGCAATCGTCGTCAGGACATTGATCCCGATAGAGGCCGAATTCCAGCCTTGCTTAAGCCAGTAGGATAAAGTGGCATCCGTGGCCACGCGTTCCTTGTAAACGGCGAGCAAAATGCCGTTCAGAATAACCAGCCCAACGCCAGAGACCGTCCCCGCGGCGATTCCGGCAATCGCCCCTCGGCTGTTGACTTTCTTGATGACCAGACCTGCCAGCAGAGGAATCATGATGGCCGGGCCAAACGCGCCGAAGATTTTGACCAGGATGTCGATGAGGTTAAAGACTTCTTTGAGATACTTGAGCCCGAGGGCGAAAAGGGTGGTGAGCAGGCCGATCAAGGCCGTGTTGATCCGGCCAATCCTGACTACCTGTCTTTCCGGCGCTTCAGGCCTCAACACTTTATGGTAAAAATCCTTGGTCAGAACGCCCGAGAGGACGTTATATTCATTGCCCAAGGTGGAGAGGGTGGCGCTGAACATGCCGGCGACGAGCATGCCCATGAGGCCTATTGGGAGGACCTTGAGGGCCATGAGGACGTAGACTTCATCGCTTCGGCTGAGGACTTCGACCCCCATGAGTCGGGGAAGATAGGCCCTGGCGGCTAAAGCCGGGAAAAAGAAAAGGAGAGGACCAAGAAAGCTCAAAACTCCCATGCCCAGGGCAACTTTTTTGGCGTCTTTTTCAGTGGGAACGCAGTTATATTTCTGGACAAGTCCCCAGGAGGCGTTATAAGAAAGAAAAGCGACCACGGCGAACATGACCCAGTAAAAAAGGTCGTAGGGAGGGGCAATCGGATGGAAAAAATTTTTCGGCGGCTCGGGTCCACTCTGGATACCTGAAACCATCCCGCTAAAACCACCGACTTCGTCGAGAGAAAGCCCGAACATGAAAACGACGGCGATGCAGAGGATGGAGAACTGGAAGAAGTCCGTCACCAGGACAGCCCATTGTCCCCCCAGGACAGCATAGATAATCATGATCAACCCGACGACAAAGATACAGATGTCGAGCGAGAACCAGGGCTGACCGATGGCAGGGACAAGGAAAATGGAGGTGGCGAGAATGCGAAGCGCGTTGTCGATTAACCGGAGCGGGAAGCCGGTCCAGACAAACACCTGGTGGACGAGTTGATTGTAGCGCTGCCCGATAAACCCGAGCGGCGTAATCACCCGGGCGCGGCGCCAGCGGACGGCAAAAAAGAAATAGGCAAAGACCATTGCAGGAATGGGAACCCAGGCGATGACCACAGCCACAAGGCCGTACTTGAAAGCAATCTGGGAGTAAATGACGAAAAAAGTCGCGCTGAAGGACGCCATCCAGAAGGAGATGCTGGCGAGCCACCAGGGCACGGACGCTCCGGCAGCGAAATAATCCTTCGCCTCGCGGATGTACTTGCGGAAATAAGTTCCGATGAAGATAAGGACAGCAAAGTACCCGCCAAGAACAAGATAGTCGATGGGGTGGAGGAAATGGATATCTTTCATGGCAGGCCCCTATTTCTTCTTAATCTTCGGCGTGAGAGGCGCGAGCAGGCGGGCGCTCATTTCTTTGATCTTGCGGGCCCAGTTGGAAGCAGGAGGAGATTCTGGAGCCGTGATTCCGAGATGCCAGCCGCCGCAGACCCAGAAAGTCCGCTTCTTACCCGCGGGAATTGCGAGCTTCACATAGCGGTCAAGCTCGTTTTCTGCAAAACCGACGAATTCAGCCGGGTTAAATATGACCGCCAGGCCTATTTCTCCGGCGCCTGGAGCACCCTGTCCCCAGGAAGCGAGATAGCCTTTTTCGGGATTCATGAAATAGGTTTCATCGGCCAGTTTTTCGACGCCAGGGCTATAAATAATCTCTCCGCTGGCAGTGGAAGTGATTCGGATATCCTGACGCGAATAAATATTGTTGGTGAAAGCGGACATGACCAGCGTGATTTTGTACTGGGCGTTAGCCGGACCGATATTCTGGATGTCAACGCGAGCGACCGCCCTGATGGGGCCTGCCGCTATGACTTTTCGCAGATACTGATTGGGACCTTTACCCGCCGGGTTGATAGTCGAGATTCGGTTGTCTCCTTCCCAGAGGCTTATTCCTCCCAGCCCGGAAGCTTCCCCCACATGGAGGATATCCATCCCCCAATCCTGCATTTCATGGTATTTGTAATCTGCCGTGAAATTGGCCATGACCAGCCTTTCGTCCAGCTTCCCGAAAGCCTCGATTTGTCCCCAGTAGAAACGGTAAGCCGCCCGGTTCGATTCCCACCCGATGTTGGCGTCGGCTGGTTCCCAGGCGAGTCGAGCATAAGTTTTCGCCGGAAAATCCGGCAACTGCGTTCCTGTCGGTGAATAATAGCCTATGATTTCGCTCTTCCCCGGAGGGAGGGTGAGGCAAAAGGCGAGCTCATCGGGCCGGCCGTTGCCGTCGATATCATCGGCCTGGAAGAGGAGAGGGTTTCCCTGGCTGTCCGTGAAGGCGCAGTTGCGGGGGTTGAAATCAGGCACAGCGGCAAGAAGTTCCTCCAGGTCAATGACGACACCATGGTCGGGGAGTGAACTTTCCAGCGAGTTGTTGAGCTCAAGGATAAATCCTTTCTTGAGCTGGGGGAATGGAGATGCCTTTTTTTCAGTTTTCTGGCATGAATACAGTAAAAATATAGGAATAGTAAAGATTAAAAGAGATAGGAATTGCCGCTTGTTGTTCATCGTTCCTCCCGTTGAAAAATGAACCATCGCTCAACATCTCTCCCATTTTAGGAATGGATGGATGCACTGTCAAATTTGAACATTAGCCCGATGGATGCGTTGAATTTTGAAAAGATATGGTATAAAAGATATCTGGAGATTTTTTGATTAAATTGAGGAGGATTTATGAATCAATCGTCCAAAAGAAGCGGCAAAGTGAGAATTCTGGCTTCTTTTCTCTTCTTTATTTTTTCTTCCCTTTCTGTTTGGGCGGGCGTTGAGGGAAAATGGACGAAGTGGCCGCCGCGCGATTTCTTGATAAAGTCTCTGGTCCAATCCGTGTCTGAAATCCTCAAAACTTACCATCCAGAGACCGGACAATTCGGGACCGACCCCTGGATTTGTCAGGACCAGAACGTAATTTTTCCGCTGGCGGCTGCGTGGTCGATCAAGCATCCTTCCAATCCCTATTATCACGATAAGAAATTGCTGGCTGTCATTGCAAAAGGAGGGGAAGCGCTTGTCGACGCCCAGGACGAGGAGGGAAAGTGGATTTTCCGGAAAAAGGACAACTCCACGTGGGGAATGATTCTCATGCCCTGGACCTATAGTCGCTGGATTCGGGCCTACGTGTTGGTTAAGGACGCGCTTCCACCGGCCTCGCGGGCCAAATGGGAAAAAGGGCTTCTCCTCGGGTTTGCCGGCATTCGTAAGAATGAATTAGCCCGTGTCCATAATATTCCCTGTCATCATGCGATGGCCCTTTACATCGCTGGTGTGGCTTTCAAGAACGAGGAATGGAAAAAGGCAGCCCGAGAATTCCAGCAGAAGGTCATGGCCGAACAGTTTCCGGAAGGCTACTGGTCCGAGAATTCCGGGCCCGTCGTCAGCTATAACATGGTCTACCTGGATGCTCTCGGAACTTACTATGCTTTCTCCAAGGACCCGGCCGTCCCGGAAGTACTCCGGCGCTCGGTCAATTTCCATCGGGCTATCCTCTGGTCGGATGGGACATCAGCCGCAGCCGTCGATGAGAGAGTCATCTACCACCGGACAATAAACATCGGCAATGTCGGGTTTACCTATTCTTCCGAGGGGCGCGGCTTTATCCTCAGCCAGCTGTGGAAAGAAACGAAGGGCGGCCAGAAGTTGGTCGGAGGTGACTATGCCGCCAGCCTTCTCCTTTACGGCGGGGAAGGAGAAGTCGCACCGTTACCGGAAAGCCAGGCCGAATCGATTTCTGTCCTCGGGAAAAATGAAGCTGTACTCGTCCGCCACTCACCCTGGGAATGGTGCTTTTCCGCATACACCACCAAGCCCATCCAGAATCGCTGGATTCAAGACCGCCAGAATCATGTGGATATCTTCCACGCCCAGACCGGAGTTTTCGCCGGCGGCGGAAACACGAAACTCCAGCCCTACTGGTCGACCTTCACCGTTGGGGACCCCGCCTTCTTAAGGCACAGGGAAGGGGAGGAGGAGCCGAATTTCTTGCCTCCCATTGACCTTCGATGGACAGCGGATAAAGCGGAGATCGTTAAGAGCGGCAACCCGACTGAAATGGTTCTCACCTATGGAGAAATCCAGTGCACAGTTGCCATCGAGGTCCTGAGCGGTGGTCGGACATTAGTTCTCACTTACAAAGCGCCTGAAGGTAAGAAAGTCGAAGCGCACCTTCCCTTCTTGAAAATCGCGGACACGATTAAAACGGCCCAAGGTGTTGAGTTTAAGCTCGGCGAGGGGGAGCTGGTGCTGGATGCGCTCAATATCGGCCGCTCTTTTGATTTTGGACGCCTCCATGTGGTCATTCCGGCGGGTGCTTCCCTCCGCTGGCCGGCCAAACAGCACAACCCCTACACCAAGGATGGACACTCCGAGCTCAACGATGCCAAGCTCGTTCTCTGCCTCCCCTTTGAAAAGACAACTCAAAACATGGTTATGATTTCAGTCTATCAATAGATGTCGAGCCCTTCCAAGAGCTCGTCCAGATAGACTTCTTCTCCGCGCCGGGCGGATTCATAAAGAGCAGCAATCAAGTGGAGGGACCGGCGGCCCTCAATGCCGTCGCAAATGAGCTCCTCCTGTCCCCGCACGGCAGCAATAAAGTTCGCGACTTGCCGGATATGCCCCTCGACGGGAAACACTGTGGCAGAAGAGGCCGCTGTGCTGGGTTTGCCCTCGACTCCATGGATTGTTTCCTGGGCCAAAGTTTCCTTCGAATCTGAAACAGCCCAGCTGGTGATGGTATCTTCGACGAGGATGACACTTCCGTGGGTGCCGTTGAATTCAAAAACGTTCCCCTGGCCGGGATTGGCTGCGGTTGTGGCCTGGAGACGACCGTAGGCACCGTTCTTGTACTTGAGGAGGGCTAAGGCAACATCTTCGACTTCGATCCGAACGTGGGCGACGGTGTCCATCCAGGCGTAAATCTTCTCCACATCTCCCATCATATAAAGAAGAAGGTCGATCCCGTGGGACCCCTGGGTCATGACAGCGCCTCCGCCTTCCTTATCCCATGTGCCCCGCCAATCGGCGCTATCATAGTAGGCCTGGTTTCGCCAGTACTTGATCGAGGCGTCTCCGAAGACCATCTGACCAAAAATACCTTCGGCAATGGCTTTTCTAATGCGCTGGGGTGCCTCTTCCGTCCGCTTCTGGAAAATGACCGCCAGCTTGACGCCGTTTCTCTGGGCTTCGACAATCATCCGGGTTGCGTCCTTCAGGTTCGTGGCCATGCTTTTTTCGACCAGAACATGCTTTTTGGCCTGGATGGCGGCAATGGCATGTTCCGCGTGGAGATAGGTTGGCGAGCAGACGCAGACAGCGTCAATATCTGGCCGTCTGAGCATGGCGGCCAGGTCGGTCATCGGCTCGCCCCCATACTGGGCGGCAAATCGTTCGGCCCGGCTTCTGTCCACGTCCGCCACGGCGACGATTTCCCCATCGGGATGGGCTTTAATCGCCCGGGCATGGTAGTCGCTGATCACTCCAGCTCCGATGATGCCGAATTTGAATTTTTCAGCCATTGTCTTTTCCTCCTCTTCTCATCTTAATGCTGTCGTTTTCAGGGAATTTCTCTCAAAAAAGAAAAAACCCGCTTTCCATCATCCAGCGAACAGCCTAAGATGTGGCTTTCTGCCTTGCCTGCTGGAGGATAGCCGAGCCCATGAAAGCATCTTCCTTCACCTTTATGCTCAAGAGCTGGCTGGCATTCTGGCGCAATTTCTTTATGGCCGCAGCAATCCTGGCCACGCGTTCTGGCTCGGCGAGCAGCAAATTCTGCTCGAGGAAAATAACTTCACGGCACATCTCCTCGGCGACAGGGCAAGGCTGATATTTCATCTTCAGCCGCGGGTCCGCTTGATAAACAGGTTGTTCGTAGAGAGGCATCGGATAGAAGGTGCTGGCCGGGACCCCTTCCGCGTTCAGGGCTGCCAGGAACTGGCCCCGGCTAACGCCGCTAAAAGAAGAGCTTTGGAAGTGGAGGAGAAACAGGTGATGGCCGTGGCGCGTGCAATAATCCTGGTACTGGAAAGGCTCGATTCCTTCAACATCCTCCAGCTCTCGCATGAGCAGCCTGGCATTCTCGAAACGGCGCTGGGTTTCTTCTTCCAGCCGCTCGAGCTGGCCAAGCACGATAGCCGCCTGGATTTCGGTATAACAGGCGTTCCATCCAAAACGGTAGTGGATGTGGCCGGCGTACTTCTCGCGGATTCCCCGGCCGAACTTGCTGAGAGAAAAATGGATGCGGTCGATAAATTCAGCGTCGTTTGAGGTAATGAAACCGCCTTCGCCACTCTGCATATTCTTGGACTGTTGAAAGCTAAACGACCCGGCATCGCCCAGGGAACCCACCATCCGGCCTTTGTAGATTGCTCCGTGGGCCTGAGCAGCATCTTCAAGAACCTTGATCCCATAGCGCCTGGCAATTGCCATGATTGGGTCCATATCGGCGGGATGGCCACCCAAATGGACGGGGATAACGGCTCTGGTCTTTTCGGTGATGGCTTCTTCGAAACAGGCGGGGTCAAGGTTGGCTGTCTTTGGGTCAAGGTCAGCGTAAACGACAGTTGCGCCCTGATGATGAACGGCGATTGAAGTCGCCATGAATGTCGCTGCCGGCACGATGACTTCATCTCCCGGACCGACGCCCCAGGCTTCGAGGCAGAGTTCCATCGAAACTGTGCCGTTGGCGACCGCTGCGCCATACTTCGCACCGCAATAAGCGGCAAACTTTTTATTGAGCTCTGCAATTTTGGGCCCAAGACCTGTGCCTCCCCAGATGGAACTCTGGAAGACTTCTTCCAGAAGCAGGCGCTCCTTTTGGCCGAGATAGGGCCACTTTGGCCAGGGCTCAGTAAAAGCTGGCTTTCCCCCAAAAATGGCGAGTTCACTCATTCTCTTTTCCTCCCACGGACATTCATTCCTCCGCCCCTTCTGTTATTTCACCTGGCCGCTCGCATCCTTGATTTTGACCGCTTCGCCAAGGCTTAAAATCTGGCGGATTTTGAAATAATCCGGCCGGTCAACGGTCTTGTCCATTGCCCCGACTGCTTCCCTGACCTGATTCTCATCTTTGACGCCGATGATGGCACAATGGATGGCTGGATGAGCCAGCGTGGCCGCGAGCACCAGCTGGTAGATACTCAAGCCATACTGGGAAGCCAGGGGAGCAAGGCGTTCGACGGCTGCGGTGATTTGGCGAAAACGCTCCCCCTGAAAATCCGGATGATAACGGCGGAAATCAGTAAAGGTTTCGGTGCCCTTGTATTTGCCTGTGAGAAGCCCTTTGTGAAGGGGAGAATAGACCATGACGCCGATGTTGTGGACCTGGCAGAAAGGGAAGAGCGAGCGTTCGGCCTCCAGGTTGACAAGGCTATAGGCTGGTTGAAGGACAGAGAAATCCCCGACCGCGACAGCGGCTCTCAGTTCTTCGATTGTAAAATTGCTCACCCCATAGTGGCGGATTTTCCCCTGCGCCTTGAGCTCTTCCATGGTTTCCGCTACCAGGGCGAGTGGCGTCAACTGGTCATAAAAGTGGAGGAGATAGATATCGATATAGTCGACTCGAAGCCTCTTGAGAGAGGCCTCACAGCGTTGCCGGATATGGTCAGGAGAAAGGTCGGGGTAGCGGGTTCCATCGGGATTAAAATGGTTGAAGACTTTGGTCACGATGATGACTTGGTCCCGGGGAAAAGCCTGCAGGGCTTCGCCGAGCACACTTTCAGCCAGACCATCGCCATAGGCATCGGCCGTATCAAAGAAGTTGATGCCGAGCTCGAAAGCGGTCTGGATGGCCCGGACCATCTGAGCAGTCGGGACTTCCCCCCAGAAACGAGGGCTGAGCTGCCAGGTTCCAAGGCATAGCCGTGATACTTTGATTCCTGTGCGGCCGAGGACAGTCTGTCTTTCAGACATCATTTTTTCAGCCTTCCATTATACAATAACCTTCGACCTTCACAAAAAGCCGCTTTACTCCCAGAATTGCCGAGAGAAACACCCGATAGGTCCTGTCGCGGTTCACCCACGGCGCCCCCGAGCGGTCTTTCTTATTTATTTTCAATCAAGAAGATGGGTGGCATCAAACGCTCAGGTCGGCTCACTATTCCGAGACGCCTCTCAAGCTTTGTTTTATAGCTATTAACCACCCCTACTCCTGGACAATCAGGAGGGGAATGAAGGTTGGCGTTTCGGGTAAGGTCGGCCCCCGAACCACGCCACCCCTCGGATGCATTCGCTATCGTGATCATTTCTTTTAAAATCAAGCAATTTTGAAGGCGAGTTCTGGCTGGACAAGAGGAATGAGAAAGGACTCTTTCCAGAAATTCATACGCTTTTAACCGGATTTCGGAAGGAAAATTATGACCCGTGTCCGGGTGTTCAACAACGATGCCTTCCTCTTCTCCGAGAAGGGCATAAACGGGCCTGGCCGCTTCGACACAATCGACGACTCCCGAAACTTCAAAATTGGAATCGCCGAGCGGCGCATTGATAAAAATCGGTCGAGGAGCGAGCGCAGCCAGAAGCTCGGTGAAGTCAAAGGGAATCTTTGCCGGGTCTTTCTCGTAAACGGCGGCAATCCTGGGCATGTATCCTTTGTGGCTCCATCCGGTCAAATCGCCCCCCTTATACTTGGCGAACGAATTGAACCCGCAGCTCGTGACCACGGCCTTAATGCGCGGGTCAAAAAGAGCGACAAAAATCGAATTGTGCCCGCCCAGCGAATGGCCGATGGCGACGATGCGTTCAGCGTCAACTTCGGGAAGCGAGACAAGGACATCCACGGCCCGGATGTGGTTCCAGATTCCCTTCATCGTGGCGCTTTCGTAGCCAAAAGAATAAGGGTCGCTTTTGTCTTCCCCATAGCCAGGATAATCCGGGGCGAGGGTGATAAAACCGCGGCGAGCAAGCTCGAGAGCATAGCTGAGCTCTGGGTCTGAGGTGAGGCCCGCTGGCTGGTCCTTTCCTCTTGGTGTGGTTTGGTGGAGACAAAGGGCTGCCGGTCGTTTGCCGGTCAAATTCTTAGGGAGGAAAAGATAGGCAAAAACAGAACTTCCGGGCTCGCTCATGAAGGTGACTTTTTTGCGGACAACTCCCTCCTGCTCTTCCTCTTCGAGCACTCGAATCTCCAGGGGGATTCTTCTCTCATCGCCCGGAAGCGGGCCGGCCACCTTTTGAAAGTTGAGCAAGATATGGGAACGGCGGATCTCCCAGTCCAGTGGGGTGAGGATTTCTTTTTCGAGTCCTTTCTCATCCAGGTAAACGAGCAAACGGGATTTGTCGCCATAGAAAGGCGCAGCCGCAATTTCCTCGGGACTGGCCAGACCCAGAGTGCTGGTCAGACGTTCAAGGGCGGGTGCGGCGAAGCTGGCTTCAAGAGCATCAGTAGCGTTGGCGTGGCTGGAGGAGAATTTTGTTGACTGTGTATCCGACCGGAGGAGAAGAGCTAAATCGCGGGCTGACCAGAGAGAAGCCCGCGCTTCCTCCTTTCGGCCAGAAGCAAGAGCGAAGGAGGCCCGGCAAAGGGCATCGTAGAAGAAGATTGTCCTTTCGGCATAGGTGAAAGTTCGTTCGTCTTCCTGGAGGCGATTCAAAATCTCTGCCGGTAAAGATAAGCGCCGGGCTTCTTTGAGCAGACGGCGGCAGGCGCGGGCGGCTTCCAGGATTTCGACGAGGTCTGGACCATCGTCGCGGGGAAAAGACTTTTTTTCATACTGAAGATGCTGGCTGGGGAAAAGCTCCGCCTCTCCGCTGGCCAGCCGTGAAGCCAGGCCGTATTTGAGTTCAGAGGCGTTGGCCAGCATGGTTTCGAGATTCTCATAAAACTCGCGCATGAGACGGTGCGCCGGTCCATAGCGTCCCTGAAAATAATCCTCCCAGAGGGCCTCAACGTTGGCATGCGGGTCCCAAAGCTGGCGGGCGAGCTGCCAGTTGGTCAGGGCCTTGCTCCCCCAGTTTTCTGTCGTCACGTGCATGTAATGGAAATGACGGGCGCCGGCTTCATAATAATAAGGGATATCGCTGGCCATCATATGCATGTAGCACACGGGGAGGCATTTGTAGCGAGAAACGTTATAATATTCGCCCACCCAGACCTGGCCCTGGTAAAAACGTTCGGGAGCGAGGAACCAATTCTTAAAACGCTCAAGATAGGCGGCGTTGACCGAACAAGAAGGGTCGTCGATTCGGTGGACATAGCATCGCTGGATGGGATAGAAGGTGGCGATGCACATCTCGTAATCGAAATCAGGCGGTAATGGTCTTGTGGGAGGGTCGATGACGTCTCCGTAAGCGAGAAAAAGGAGCCTTATCGGGCGGTTGATGATTCCCTCGGCCTGGGCCTTCTTGATTGCTCGAGCATAGGTGTGGACAAGAAGCAGGTTTCTGTCCGTAGGCGAACCGAGGGCCCGGCACTTCTCGCACTGGCACCAGTTACCCCAGTCGAGAGTCCAGGCATTGATGTACCCAGCGTCCTTATACCGACCATGGGCCAGGTCCTCGACAGCGTTCTTCAGCCACTCAGCAAGAGCGTCGGGGCTGGAGCTGCAGAAATTGTCCCCGAAGTCGCCGTCAATTCGGGGGCTGCGGCGGCCGTCAATCAGACCAAACCATTCGGGATGGGCATCAAACTAGCTGAGCTTTCCGTTATTGTCTTCATCTCCGCGAAATTCAGGCGAGACAGGGTAAGGGTCTAAGGGTTTATTCTCGTCGCCCTCAAATTGAGGATGGTCGTAGGGATATTCGAGCTGAGGCCCGAGATAGAGCGAGGTCAGAACATGGCCGCCTCCGGCCAGCTTGATGCCGAGCTTGTGGAGAAAGGGTTTGTCTTCCTGGTCCACGCACCAGTAGTTAAGCCGGTTACGGGCCATCCAGAGAAGGAATTCGCGGTTGGCCCTGTTTTCCCAGGCATGGAAGCCGCGACTCAAAAAGCATGGCTTTTCCCGAACATCCAGGTCCGGGGGAAACTTCTCTGGTGACAGGGGTGGCATGACTTCATGAATTTCTCCAGGCGCGTACCAGCGGACGCCCAGCCGGTGAAGGAAATCATAAGCCCCGTAGAGAAGTCCCATCCTCCCCGGAGCAGCGACCAGGATGCTCGGATGTCCGGAGACACGCAATGTCCGGATGAGATATCCCTCTTCGCCAAGCTCTTCTTCCTCATCGAGTCCGGGTTGAAGCTCGGTGAGGAAGCTATCCTTGAGCTCTTTGAAGGTAGCCAAGCAAACGGCGACCCCATCTCCGGCCGAAGGGAGCATCTCCGGCTTGATGATGGCGAAATCATCATTCCGGCCGGTCATTTTGCGGAGGTAGTGCTGAAGCTCTACGGCGGCAAAGCTGGCTGTGCACACGGTGTCGTCGGAAAGGTCAGCGTCCGTCCAGATGACGTTTTTCTCATCGAAAGCCGCCGCCTCAGCCGAAGGATACCGGCCGTAGTTGACGACAATCACGTCGGCTTTGCCCGCAAGGGGCGTAAGCAATTGCCAGGAAAAGAGGAAGAAAAAGAAGATAAGCCAATTTCGGTCAGGAGCGAATTTTTTTCTCATCGAAGCTCCTTTCTCCAGGAACTATCTGGATTGTGGACAGAGCTTTTAGCGATGGATTTCAACTGTCCGGGAAAAAGACCGTCCAACATTGGCCCGGACTGAAGCATCCTTGGCTTGGGCCGAAAAGGTGTGATAGCCTTTGCCCGGCCATCCTGACCAGGTCCAGGGTGGACGATCAACCTTGGCCACCCGGTTTCCATCAATAAAGATTTCTACTGCTTTGATGCCACTCTGGTCATGGGCATCGATGTCGAGTCTCACTCGGCCATCCTCGCGGACAGTCAGGCGGCTAATTTCCACGGCAGGCGGGAAAATATCGGCCTCCATTTCCTTCTCGTTCCAGAGCTCCACTTCCTGGTCGACTTCGAGGACAATCCCTTCCTCCTTCTGGTTTTCGCTTGGAGCAATTTCCTGCAGATTTTTCCCTGTCCGGTCGAGGATTTTGAGGGTGGCGATTGGCTCGCAAAACGTTAGCCGAATTCTGGCTCTTAGCCTGGGAGTTGGCCGAATGATATAACGGCCGAGGGCCGGCCTCACAAATTCGACAGCTGCGTTGTTGAGAACTTCAGCGTAGGCAGTGACCGTCTCGCTAAAGCTTTCAAACGGCTCCAGGCGAAGAGAAAACCAGCCGCTTCTTCCGCGAACGAGCGAGGGCAGAGAGGTCACAGGAGCGCCCGCTTCGAAGGAGAGATGAAGAGAGGTGGAGTCTGTCTGGCCACCCAGGTTGGCGATGGCCAGGTGTCGCCTCGGAATTTTCCCCCTCTCTTCCTCGATAATGACCCCCCGCCAGCCTGTTGGAATATCGAGCTGATTTTTCTTCATTGACTGGAGGGCCCGGCCCACAGAAGAAGGTTCAGTCTCCGGGAAAAAGACAGCTGCTATATCTCCTTCGACCTGCTTTGGCTTGAGATTGACGCCGCGGAGGGGGGAAAAGAGGACGGCGTCGCACTTGTCTTTGTAGGCATCGGTTCTAGCCCAGTTTCGGCCGACAGTCGACTGTACCTCCACCTCTCCGGAGCCTCCGAGGAAAGCAGCTCCGATGGAATTATCGACACACCACCAGGAGGAGGACCCGTGGAAGGGCGATTCAAGGGCCCTTTTCCCCGTTGCATCAACGTACTGGCGACTCGAGGTCATCCCTGGTCGCCGATAAAAATAAACGGGAATGCCGCTCCAATCCAGCCGGGCAGCGTCATTGGCCATAAAAAGATTCAGGAAAAGGCAAGGGCCGTCCGGAAAAGAAAAGAAGGCCATCCTTTGCTCGACGGGTCCGATACATACTCTGCCTGCCGTATGGAATTGGACATCGGTCCGAGCGAGGCGGTAGAAGCTTCTGGGCGAAGGCCCTTTGAATTTCTTTCCCGTCTCGTCTTCGACGGTGCTTTCACCCACCATGGAGAAAGGATGGAGATAGACAAGCGGTTCAGGCTCCATCTTATCCAACCGGGCTGGAACCACGTAACCGCAGACTCCGCTCCCGTCGCCGCCGAAATGTTCTCCAGAAGAGGAGATGGTTCCCCAGGAGAAGGAAGAAACTTTGCGCCGGTCGCGATGGAAAATATTTTGCCACCAGGGATGATGAAAAGTCCCGGCTAAGGCTTGCCAGGCTTCCGGAAAGGCAAGTGGCTCGGCGCGGTTGCCGCCATACTTATGGGCGAGATAAGCGAGAGCCGCTTTGGCATGATTATTCCGGTGATAATCGTAGATAGGCAAAGCGCGGCTGTGTCTCTTCAGAAGGCGAGCCGCTCTTTCCTCGAGGGCCGAAGCGACGGCATCCTTTTTTAAGAGCGAGCCATAAACATAGGCAAGAAGGCCAGAGCCATAATAGGAATCGTATTCCATGCCGTGGACAGAGACGGGCTCGCCTTCAGGAAGACAGAGGACTTTCATACGCTCCAGGATGCCTTCAAACCCGTTTCCTGGATAGGTGAATGTTTCCGGCATCGGCCGGCCAAAAATGTGGCTGAAGATATCGACGTAAAAATAACCCTCAAAAATCATGTCGCTCCCGTACCACATCTGAGCCCAGCCGTGATGGTCGCTCGTGTAATCGGGGTAGAGATTCCATCCTCTGGCCAAGTCCTGGAGCGGTTGACCTTCGACGACCACCTTTCGGGCAAAATCATGGACCGTCGAGACGAGGTCAATGCCGTTCTGGGCAACGATGTCCCAGTACATTTTCTGGTCAGGCCGCCAGGGGAAGAGAAAGGCAGCGCCAATCGTGCTCGACATATCCTGTTTCACCTGGTCATGGTTTCCGCCCTGAGGAGGCTCCCAGGTTCTAACGAGACGTTCTTTGGGCGCGACCCCAATCATCACCTCCTCCACAAGCTGCTTCGTTTCTTCATCCAGCTTGTCCCATAAAATGGCTGCGGCCAGGGTGAGAAATCCGACCTCGTCGGCCCGGTAACCAAATTCACGGCGCCAGTACTGAGCCTCAAGAAATTGAGGAGCGGTGTCTTTGTAAATATAAGGGTATGGATTTTTGACATAGACGCTCGTCAGGCAGCACCAGCGGATGGATTTGATGGCGTGGTCAAGGAGTGTGGACCGGGGGATTTTCTTCCGGGTAAAAAAAGGCTTTTCGGTTTCGGTGAGCAAGACCGCATAGCAAAAATCGACCAGACCGTTAAGAGGGATGGTCACAATGCCCGCATACCCGGGGTAGCTGGGCGTCCAATCGTCGTAGAGACGAACGTCAAAAAAGCCGCTGTTGGGAATCCGTTTCGAGTCGTCCCGCCAGAGAGGCTCAAAAGCAATTACCGCCTCCTCAACGACATCCAGATAGAGGTTGATGAGCTCTTTCTCGCCTGTGTTTGGCCAGAGCGGGATAATAAGGAAGGTGATAATGGAGAGGACAAAAAGTCGCTTTTTCATTTTTTTCTCCAGGTTGGCCAATATATCTATCGTCAAAAGCGAAGTCAACGCTCGGGAAGACTGCCGAGCGGCCGCCTGAAGCGTCTTGACATCCCTCCTGCCAGCAGTTTATAAATCAAGTTTCTGGATGGTAATTTTCATCAGCCGAAAAGGCTTGATGTTTCTGGAAATTCGTGTGATGGCGAGAGCGCCCGACGGGCGGGTTGGTCCGGAATGAACTCCGACCGGACCCGTCGGGTAGGATTTGAAGAAAAGGAGGTCGCCGATGGCTGAAAAAAGTGCAATTCAAAAATCACGGGCATCAGGAGCGAGAAGAGATTTTCTCAAGCAGGCCGGTTTTCTCGCTGCGGGGGCGCTTCTCAACCGGAATGTTTCGAAGGCCGCACCGCCTCCAGATGTCAGCGGACAGGGCAGTCCTTTAGAACCCCGGATTCTTGGACGAACTGGCCTCAAGGTGGCGCCCATCGGGCTGGGGACAATCCCTCTTTTCCGGGCACCCCGGGACCAAGCCATCGAGGTTGTTCGCAAGGCGGAGGAGCTGGGCATCAACTACATTGACCTTGCCCGAGGTTATCGAAGGGGGCTGGCTGAAGAATGGGTGGGGGAGGCTATCAAGGGACGTCGCGACAAGTTTGTCATTGTCACTAAATCTACCGACTACACGGGCAAAATTTTGACCAGTGTTGAAGACAGTCTGCGCGCCCTCCAGACGGACTATATTGATGTTTATTGTTTCCACTCGTTGATGCAGGATGAACAATGGAAGACCGTGATCAGCCCGGGAGGGGCGATGGAAGCGCTCAAGAAAGCTCAGCAGCAGGGGAAAATCCGGTTCATTGGCATCAGCGGCCACCGCTCCGACCAGTTCACCGAGATTATCAAAGGCGGAGAGATCGACCTGGTCATCATGATTTTTAACTTTGTCTTTGACGATGCCCTCGAGGACCTCCTCCCGACGGCCAAAAAGCTCAACGTCGGGTTTGCCGCTATCAAGCCCTTTGCTGGTTGCTTCCTCAATCAGCACGAGCTCAGCCTGCGGTGGATTCTGGAGCATCCGGTGGACGTCGTCGTGCCGGGGATGTGGCAAGTGGATGAAGTTGTCCAGAACGCCCGAGTGATGAAAGAATTTACACCCCTTAACGCGACCGAACGGGAGTTCTTAGCCGAGGAGAAAAAGTACTGGTACTACCGCATCTGTCGCGTCTGCTACCAGTGCAAGCCCTGCCCGCAGGGCATCCCTTATACCTCGCTCCTATTGCTTCCTTTATTCCTGCGGCGAAACGGTTTCTACCTAACGCTTGTCGAAAACAAGGGTAAATTCAAGTACCTGAATGAGATGGACAAAGTTGATAAATGCGACCGGTGCGGCGTTTGTATCGAGAGCTGCAAGTATCATCTCCCCGTTCCTGACCTCATCCAGGATGTCAAGCGCACTTACTACGACGTGGTGAAACTCTACCGGGTCTAAATCTTAGTTCTCTATTTTCTTAGTTTTCATATCGGATAACTCAGGATTGGTGGCTTGACTCCCTATTCTGGATGTGGGATTAATAGACGCTGAAACGGAGCGCGTCTATCTATGTCCATCTTCGGGCTGAACCCTCTTGATGCCGCGATTGTCCTTTTTTATATCGCGGTTGTCCTTTATCTCGGCCGCAGGAGCCAGCGCCGGGCGAAGGACACGGGTGAGTTTTTCATTGCCGGCCGTCGGCTGGGCAAGTTCTACCAGTTTTTCCTCAACTTCGGCCATTCGACCAACGCCGACCAGGCCATGGTCGTGGCGCGCGAAGTTTACCGGCAGGGTATTGGCGGTATGTGGATTCAGTATCTGGTGCTTTTCCTGACGCCCTTTTACTGGTTCACGACCGCTTTCTACCGGCGCTGCCGTCTGATTACCGTGGGAGATTTTTTCACCGAGCGCTTCAAGAGCAAATTTCTTGGCGCCGCCTTTGCCGTTTTTACTCTGGTTATGGCTATCATCGGCGGCGGGGTTGGCTTCATGGTGGCGGGAAAGACTGTCCAGGCGCTGACGCCCAAACCCCCGGAGCTTTTGAGTCCGGCCGAGAAAGAGAGTATCGAGCTGTTCGTCGAATACGAGAAGCTCAAGGAAAAGCTCCATATTGGGCTCACACCCGATGAGAGGGCGCGCTATGAGGTGCTCAACGAGCGCGCCAAGAAGGGAGAACTCAAGTCATTTATTTCCTATATTGACCCCTTCGTGGTCTATGTGGTTTACGGCCTCATCGTCGCCATCTACACCATGCTGGGCGGGTTCATTGCGGCTGTCTTCACCGACGTTATTCAGGGCTTCTTGATCATCACTTTTTCTGTGTTGCTCATCCCGCTGGGGTTGAGTAGAATCGGCGGTTTTGCCGGGCTCCATGCTCAGGTGCCAGGGCATATGTTCAAGCTTTTCGGGTCAGTTTCGACGAGCGAATATGCTTGGTACACCATCCTGGCCATGGTCCTGGCCAACCTCGTCTCAATCATCGCTTCGGCGCCGATGATGCAGACGGCCGGCTCGGCCAGGAACGAGAACACGGCCCGCTTCGGGATGATTGGCGGCATGTTTTTCAAACGCATCCTGATGATTTTCTGGGCTCTGGCCGGGTTGCTCGCCATCGGCCTGTTCAAGGGCCAGCTCCACGACCCGGACCTCATCTGGGGGTATATGACGGTTCGCCTCCTTTTTCCCGGTGCCATCGGGCTCATGCTGGCCGGCATTCTGGCGGCAAACATGTCGACGCTCTCCGCGACATCAGTCACCTACTCGGCACTCTTCATCCGCAACCTTTATCAGCCCTTTGCTCGGCCCAAATCCGAGCGCCATCTCATCAACGTTGGCCGGCTGGTCATCGCCGTAACCATTGTCGGCGGCATCGGCGCAGCTGTCTTCATTGGAAACCTTCTCGACCTTTTTAAGTACTTCATTTCGCTCCCGGCGGTTTTCGGTGCCTCCATCTGGCTCGGCTTTATCTGGCGCCGGCTGACCAAGTGGGCAGTCATCATCCAGGTTTTTGTTTGCTTTGTCTTCTACGCCGTGATTCCCAATCTTTTCCAGACCCTGGATTGGGCCCGAACCCGGCCTGCTTTCCTCCAGGAGACAAAGCCGCGAGTGCTCGTCATCCAGACAGAAGCCCTGGAGGAAGATGTCCGGGCGGGCCGAGCTTCGGCTGTCGGGGAAAAAATTGCCAAGCAGCATGTCATCGAGCCGGCGGCCATTTTTTATGAAAAAATCGTCCGCGTCAGGCCTGAGGACCCGGCCTCACCACGCGTTGGAATCGGCCGGTTCGAAGCCGAGCTCTGGGTTCTGAGCTGGCTGGGGATTGACCTCACTCGGTTCCCCAAGGCACAGCTTGTGGCGGCGAGGTTTTTCTTCGACGCCCTTTTCCCTTTTCTTCTTCTCTTTGTTTTAAGCTACGTGACAAGGCCTGTCCCTAAAGCCGACCTTGACCGCTTCTTTGCAAAAATCCATACCCCTGTCCAGCCGACACCGGAGCTCGATACGAAGGCCGTCGAAAAAGCGGCTGCCGAGCCAGAGAGCTGGGTCAAGAGAAAAATCTGGCCGCGCTCCAACTGGGAAATTATGAAGCCTGGCCGGCAGGATGTCCTCGGTTTTGGCGGGACCTGGCTTCTTGTCGGGGTCGTCATTTTCTTGCTCTGGCTCATGGTCACTATTCAATGAAACGGGGACGGTTCTATTATGTCCAAAGTAGGGCAAAGTGGGGACGCCATACATAATAATACATAATGCATATGATTCGCCTGCGATTTAGTGAATTATGTATGCTGTCCCGCAAGTTCATCTGTCCCGCAAGCTCGACGTGGGTGATGTCATCGTAAATGATTCGACCGAGTACCGCATTGACATGATGCCTTCGGCGGGGTCAAGTGGGGCGGGCTCGGCCGGGAAGCCATCAAGTTTGCGCTGCTCGAGATGACCGAGCCGAAAGTGGTCTGCTTCCATTTGTAGCGGCGGCGAAAAAAGAACCGTCCCCATTTTTCGCCTAAAAAATTAGGTCTACTGGCTGCAAATATTTTTTTATTATGAATTACTTTTTGCAATTTTACTTGCATTTGGTAGCGCCAAGAGCTATCATACACATGTCATGATTATCAGGCGCCGATACTGGTTGAAACTGGTCGAGGAGTCCTGGAAGAATAAGTCAGTCATCTGGCTATCGGGCGTAAGACGCGTCGGAAAGACATTCCTCTGCCGGTCGTTGCCCGACACTCAATATTTCGATTGTGAGCTGCCAAGAACACGCCGCCTTCTCGAGGATCCCGAGAGTTTCTTAGAATCCTGCCGGGGAAAACGGATTGTTCTCGACGAGATTCACCGCCTGAGCAATCCTTCCGAGCTCCTTAAAATCGCGGCCGATCATTTTCCCGACGTCAAAATTATCGCTACAGGCTCGTCTACCCTCGGGGCTTCATCAAGATTCAAGGACACACTGTCGGGTCGAAAAGTAGAAATCTGGCTCACCCCCATGATTTCGGATGACCTGGTGGATTTCGGCTGCACAGACATGACGCATCGCCTCCATCGCGGGGGGCTGCCGCCTTTCTTCCTCTCCAAGCGGAGTCTCGAGCGGGATTTCCAGGAATGGATGGACGCTTTTTGGGCCAAGGATATCCAGGAATTGTTCCGTCTCGAACGGCGCTATTCATTCAGCCGCTTTTGTGAACTCCTATTTTCCCAAAGTGCGGGCATATTTGAGGCCACCAAGTTCTCCCGGCCGTGCGAGGCAAGCCGGACAACCATCAGCAATTATTTAGCGGTCCTTGAAGCCACATTCGTTGTTCATGTGATCCGACCCTTCAGCACTCATCGGGCGACGGAGATTGTTTCTGCACCCAAGGTCTATGCCTTCGACACAGGATTTGTCTGTCACTATAAAGGCTGGGGGACACTCCGACCTGAAGACCTTGGATTCCTCTGGGAACACTTTGTCCTGAACGAAATTCAGGCTAAGCTTCAAAATCGGGACATCAGGACCTGGAGGGACAAGCAGAGGCACGAAGTTGATTTTGTTCTCCAAAAAAATCCTCTGGAAATCACCGCCATTGAATGCAAATGGTCAGCCGACCAGTTTGACCCCGCTAATTTGAGGATTTTTCGTCGTTTGTATCCCTGTGGCTCGAACTTCGTTGTCGCTCAAGACGTTGATCGCCCCTTTCGCCGCGACCATCAAGGATTGAAGGTTGATTATGTCGACATCAAGACTCTGATATCAGCCCTCTGACAAGCCCATACAAGGGACGCCATACATAATGCCCATAATTCGCTGGCAATTCAGTGAGTTATGTATGCTCTTCCGCGATTTATCGTCCCTATCCGCGATTTATCATGCGCGATTTATCCCTATTTTCGTGAAGTCTTTTGCTTGATTCGTCTGAGATGTTTCAGGTCTTCCTTGTCGATGGCCCGGCCTGCCGCTTTTTTCATTTTGATCATATCATCCAGAGAAGGAAAATAGACCTCTATTTTTCCAGACTTCATCAAAACTTACGCCTTTGACAAAAGGATGGATGTCGGCCTCGACGGGGTACTGCCGAATGAGAATTTTGTTTTTTAGAAAATCCTTAGGGGTGAGGTCCCTTAAGTCATAGCCGAATTCTTTAAGAGCTTTGATGACTCTGCTGATGTTGTCCAACTCGGGTTTAATAAACAGGTCGATGTCGAGCGTCGCCCTCGCATAGCCATAGACAGGCAGAGCCGTCGCTCCGATGATGACAAAAGCGGCCTTATTTTTAATAATCGCAGAAGGCGCTCGGTGTCCATTTTCGGCTAAAAGGGACTTCAGTTCCCTGCTCTTGGCTTCCATCATAGAAATCCGCTCGTTGAGGTTCAGAGAGAGCAAGTAGTCTAACTCGAAGTCCATCTCCTTTCTGGCGTTGGGTGTGCTGATGAGGAGAATACCTTTTTTCTTTTGGTAACGCTCCTTCTTCATGAGTTCATTCTATCAGAAATCGGGTTTTGAATCCAAAATGGAGACGCCCTCAGTGCTGTCCCGTCTGCCGGATCAGGCCCCGCAGGTCCTGGCCAGGAACGTATTCCATGGTGATGAAGTGCGTCCCTTCCGCTTCCATGAGCTCGTACATCCGGCCGACATGGGGATGACTGATTTTGCGGGCCAGCTTGAGCTCGTTGTGGAAACGCTCGAGGGTGGAGGGGTCGGCGGCGATCTCCGGCCGGACGAGCTTCAGCGCGACCTCTTCGTTGAGCTTTTTGTCCAGAGCGCGGTAAACGCGGCCCATGCCGCCGTGCCCCAGTTCCTCGATTATCTGGTAGCGCCCGGCAAAGAGGATACCTAAAACAAGCTCTTCGCGCGGCGCTTCCAGGGTTTCGGTGACCGCGGGAGGGCCTGGTCGATAAGGCGGCAGCGGGATAGCACACTCCTTGCAAAACTTCGAGTCCGGAGGATTCTCCGTTTTGCAGGAGGGACACTTCATGGCCGCCTCTTTTTTGTGCAGGTGGCTAGAGCATATCAAAGAAGGCCAGAGGGGTTAATAATTGTCTTAGGAGGACGCAATCGATCGTCACAGGGGACAGCATACGCAATACGCTTTGATGGTAGCCAAAATCTGGGAAAATCCGGTGATATGTACCAATTTCCAAGAGAAGCCAAGAGGACCATCGAGAGACTGGATCCCTCGATCAGGAAAATCATCAAGAAGGCGATAGAATCGTTGGCCGCCAATCCTGCCAGGGGAAAGACGCTCGCCTATGACCTGGCCGGCCTGCATTCGCTGCGGACGTCAGATTACAGAATCATTTACAGGATAAAAGAGAAAGAGCTTATCATCATCGTCATCGCCGTCGGTCACCGTCGGGAGGTCTACAAGAAGCTCAAAGAGTTGTTATCTCGTTAAGAAAATCAAGGCACCCGTCGGTATTTCCGGCGATGATTGCAATCTTTTTCATGTAAACTCTTTTCTCTCCTTTCAAGGGCTTCGGCGTTGACGAGCCTGGTGGCGCACTCCAGGCAGAAGCGGGGAACGGGATTGAGTTGAAAGGAATTTAGTTTCGAGCGGCAATGGCAGTGCCGAAGTCCCTATGGCAATTTGGGCACCCTGCGAGTATAAAATTGGCAGCTCCTGCCGAAAAGGGTATCAACAAGAAGAAACTTTTTAGGGGGGTCGAGCAGGGGATTGGGGCCACCATAAAGAAATACATCAAAGGAGCTATGGGTTTCTTTTAATCCAGATGAGCGGCCTTGATTCTCTTGCTTAGTCAGTGGGCGGGGG